>Ga0207755_100020_pt1 | contig 197989 bp, 145 predicted proteins | sample A23P2SouthBayCA_FD_187734 | JGI IMG/M metagenome (GOLD analysis project Ga0207755, IMG submission 187734) | Aerobic enrichment media microbial communities from Bioluminiscent Bay, La Parguera, Puerto Rico - A23 P2 (SPAdes) | ecosystem: Environmental > Aquatic > Marine > Unclassified ...
CGTCGGTCGGGGTGGGTGTCGGGGTGGGCGTCGGGGTTTCGTCGTCGGTCGGGGTGGGTGTTGCCGTCCCGTCCTCGCCGTCGAGGAGGCCGCCGTCGGTCGGGGTGGGTGTCGGGGTGGGCGTCCCGGTCGGCGTCGTGGTGCCGCTCTCGCTTCCCGCGTCGCTCGCCCCGTCGTCGGGTTTGTTGTCGAAGATGTCCGTCTCGATGGTCCGGGTGTAGGTCAGCGGATCGAGCGGAATCTCCATCGTCCCCGTCGGGAGTTCGATCCGTGCGGCGAAGTCGATCCGGAGGTCGGTCACCTGATCGTTCTGCAGGTGGCTCACCCACCACTCGTCGATGCGCTGGTTGTTCAGCGTCGTGGTCGCTTCGATGGTACGGGTCCCTCCCGGCGGGATCACGCCCTGTCCGTCCGTCGTGCCGTTCCCCATCTCGACGCCGTTCATCGTCGTCCGATAGCTGAGTTCGGAGACGGGTACTGCGTAGGAGTTGGGGTTGTGGACGACAAAGCGCATATCGATGTTCGTCTCCGCGGCGCTAACCGCTCCCCACTGGGCGCTGGTCTCGCGGATGACGAGAATCGGGCCGCCGGTGGGAGACGAGCCGACCGGGCGGCTCGCCGTGGAGTTGAACGCGGAGATGATATCCGTCTCGATCTCGCGGGTCACCTTCGGTGCGCCGAAGGAGGTGCCGAGCGTCGCGGAGTGGACGTCGGCGTTAACTGCGAGGGTCGTCCGCTCGCCATTGCGGATATGACTCACCCACCAAGTGGGGATACGCTCGTTCGCGAGGGCGGTCGTCATCGGTACGGTCGACTCGCCCTGATCGACCGAGACGCCTTTCTTGATACCGGTGGCCATCCGGATGCCGTTCAGATCGATGGCGTAGTCGACGGTGAGGCCGCCGAGGCTGGCACCGATGGGGTTCGGGTTTCGCACCCGCAGCTCGCTCTCGATCACAGTGGTCGTCTCGTTGACGTTGCCGAACCGGTTGTCGACGCCGGCAACCGAGGGCTGGCTGAGAAAGAAGATGGCGACGCCGGCCAACAGGAGCACGGCGACGACGGCCAGTGTCACGAGCCGCCGGGTCGTCGACAGCACACTACGAAGCCGGGCCAACATACAGGTTCGACTCTCCGCTGGGGACATACCGCTTGTGGCTTTCGACGGGCGGTCGCCGTCCGGATCGCCCACGAGACTTTTTAACCCCTCGGTCGTAACCCGCAACCGCTCCGAATGTCTCGACACGCAGCTAGACCTCCCGGTGACCGGGCCGACCTCGACTGGTGTCACGAGGCGGTGCAGGGTGTCTCCCGAACGTTTGCGTTGACCGTCGACGTGCTCGACGAACCGATGGCGTCGTACATCTGTATCGGCTACCTCCTCTGTCGCGTTCCGGACACCGTCGAGGACGCGGACCACATCTCGCCGTCCGAACAGGCCCGTCTCCTCCGCGAGTACGACCGAGTGCTCGATCCCGAGGCCGACACCGACGCCGCGGAGTTCCGGGCGTCGGTCGACGAGTGGCTCCCCGACCCCGAGGATCGAACCGACGACTGGGAGGTCGTCGCCAGCACCCCGCGGATCGTCCGCACCTTCCGGGCGCTCCCGGACGACGTTCGCGAGGCGGTCACGCCGCCCGCGCGCGAACTCGTCCAGGGGATGGCTATGTTCGTCGAGCGCTACGCCGACGAGGGCGGCCTCCGCATCCAGTCCCGCGAGGAACTGGAGGAGTACTGTTACTACGCCGCCGGGACCGTCGGCAACCTCGTCACCAATCTGCTAGCCCGAGGGGACCTGAGCGAAGGGCGTCGCGCCCGCCTCTACGACACCGCCGAGGAGTTCGGCCTCCTGCTCCAACTGGTCAACGTCGCCAAGGACGTCTACGACGACTACACCGAGGAGGACAACGTCTACCTACCGGCCGAGTGGCTGGCCGCCGAAGGCGTCCCGCAGGACGAAGTGATCGCCCCCGAACACGCGTCGGGGGCGGCCACCGTCGTCCGGCGCACCGCCCGTCACGCCCGGTCATTCCTCGACGACGCCCAGACGTATCTAGAGACGGTGCCCACAACCGACGGCAACACCGTCGCGGCCTGGGCCATCCCCTTCTTGCTCGCGGTCGGGACGCTTCGCGAACTGCTCGCGCGCCCCGAGGACGCCCTCTCCGATACCGGCGTCAAAATCTCGCGACAGGAGGTGTTCGCCGTCGTCACGGAGATGACGGGTACCTCCTCCGGGTCGCTCGCCGACCTCCGAGAGGATATCGCCGGCCAACCCTACCACCGAGCGAGCGGTTCGGCGGACTGACACCGCTGCCTCGATTCGGTCAGGTCACCACGGCGTACGTCATCAGGAAGCCGAAATAGAGCGCCACGAGCCCCGCCAGCGCCAGCAGTCTGAACCGTCGAAGGTCGGCGACTTCCGCGTCCCGTGCCTCCTCGAACGCCTCCCGCTCGCCGGGCGAGAGGTCGGTCCCGTGGTCGAGCCCTCGGTGGAGCGCCAACTGTGACTCGTGGACGAACGGCCGGCCACACCGGTCGCAGACATGCGGCGTCGCGTCCGGCGGGACGGTCGCGTCGGCGGTCGGGTCGGGCGTGGGGTTGGCGTTCGTCATGAGGCGATGAATGGTGGGGCGACGTACGGTTCCGTGACGATCCAGAGGCTGAGCATGGTGTACGCGACCATGACGGCGGTGACGCCGTACTGACTTCGCACGGCCTGGAGCCGTGACGGGAAGCAGTCGTAAGCGATGGCGTGGGCCACCCAGACGGCGAGCAGGTGGCCGAGGAGGACGAAGGCGAGTTCGAGGCCGCCGAACCACGACGGTAGTCCGGCGAGTTGCGGTGGTGACGCCGGTGGCGACAGGGGCGCCGCGCCGACGGCAACCAGCGTCGGCGCGAGCACCAGTACGGAGCCGAGGTTGTGCGCGAGGTGGTAGCCGGCGGCGATGGGGAGGAGCGCGGGCGCGAACCGGCGGGCGAGGTAGTCGACCGAGAGATACGTCTCCGCGCGGCGGCGTCCGATCCGGGCCGCCGTGCGATAGGCCAGATAGAACAGGGTGGCGCCGCCGAGGTACCCCCCGAGATAGACGACGGATGGCGGGACGCCGGTGCCGACGAGGACGCGGACGCCGCCCGCCCACGGCCCGGTCGCGACGAAGCCGTCGTACGTCGTGACGAAGAGGAGCGTGACGACGAACGCCACGTCGTCGCGGCCGTCGAAGATAGTCTCGGGGAGTGCGCCGCCGGGGAGTCGCAGGCGAAGGTGGCCGTCCACGACGCCGACGGGGGCGAGCTGGCCGTAACACCGGAAGGCGCGCGCGAGCGGGTCGACCTCGCCGAACCAGTCGTCGGCGCCGACGACCACACTGCCGGCGAGCGTGACGGCGGTGTAGAATGCGAGGATGGTAGCGAGCAGCCGCGGGTCGTCGGCGAGCGGTGTCACTACTTCGATCCACACGAGAACGAGGAGACCAGCGACGCTCGGCCAGGCGCCGAGGCGGTCGGGGTAGGGTCGGTCGAGAGTAGGGAGGAGGTCGGCGACCGTGCGGAAGGGGCTGAGCGTCGCCCACGTGTTGCCGAACAGATACGTCGAGGCGACGTATCCGCCCCACCAGGCCACCCAGACGACGAGGACGGCGACGTTCCGGACGCCCGTCTCGGGGCCGAGATAGCCGACGGCGAGAGTGAGTGCGAGGACGCCCACGGCGCCGACGCGGACGAGGGCACGGACGGCGCGCCCGGGATCGGGCAGGCGCTGCTCCCAGTCGTGGACGGCGGTGACGAGTCGACGGTCGGTGACGAAACTGGCGAGGAGAAAGGAGACGCCGACGACGCCGCCACCGGTGAGCAAGAAGAGCCACGTGGGAACGGCGAGGGGATCCCGGGTCGCGCCGCTGAGGCCGCCGGTGTGAGCGGTGGCGGCGCCAGTCCACGCCCAGAGGCCGAGGCCGAGTGCGAGTGCGGACCGGACCACGCGGCGACTGTGCAGGCGCGGTGACTCCGAGACCATCGTGTTCATGCCGGCGTTGGGGAGTCCCCGTAGAGTAGCTTCCGAAACCGATTCGTCGCGACGGTTGGGAGGATTTTTGGTAGTTGAATCGCAACGGGGGGGTATGAGTACGGATCACGGTGACGATCATGGACATCACCTTCCGGCCGTCGAAGACTGGCCGCGAGGGTTCGGTGAGGCGAGTTGGTGGCCGTTCATCACGGCGCTGGGTGCCGGTGGGCTCTATCTCGCGGCCGCTCTGTACATCGTCTCAGGCGGCTCCGAGTCGACGATCAGCCCGATATTCGCCCCCCTCGCTGGGGCCGCGAGCGTCGGGACCTTCCTCCTCGGGCTGTACGGCTGGCTGTACCACGCGTTCGTCTCCGAGTTCTGGTCGCGCGGCACCAACGAGACGAGCGGGAAGGCGCTCCGCTGGGGGATGATCGCGTTCCTCGGCTCCGAGATCGCTACCTTCGGTGCCGGGTTCACGTACTACTTCTTCATCCGTGCCGGCACTTGGCCGCCGGGTGAACTCCCCCACCTGACGGGATCGCTCGTCATCATCAACACCGCGATTCTGGTGGCGTCGAGCCTGACGCTCCACTGGGCGCACGTTGCGATCCGGAAGAACGACCGCCGGAAGTTCGTCCTCGGCCTGCTGGCGACGCTCCTGCTCGGCGTGGTGTTCATCGGCGGGCAGGTGTACGAGTACTACGAGTTCATCGTCCACTCCAACTTCACGGTCACGTCCGGTGTCTTCGGGTCGGCCTTCTACGGCCTGACCGGCCTCCACGGCCTCCACGTCTCGCTCGGCGGTGTCCTCCTCGCTCTCGTCACGATTCGGGCGCTCGCGGGGCAGTATTCCGCCGAACGTCACGTCTCGGTGAGCACCGTCTCGATGTACTGGCACTTCGTCGACGCCGTCTGGATTTTCCTCGTCGTGGTCCTGTACGCCGGCGCGGAACTCGGCGCCTGATCGGCCCGACTTCTTCTGGCGGCTCCACCGCCGCCGTAAATTTATGTGGTCTCACGCGACAGTCGTTCGTATGGAGGATTTCGAGCAACTCGTGTCGTCGCTGACGCCCCGCGAGGAGAACGACGAAATCAAACTCTACCAGAACACAGTCTCGGTGGCGTGTCCGGTCTGCGAAGAGCCGTTCGACGACCTCGTGGCGTGCAAGAATCAGGAGACGAGCCTCGAACAGATCGAACCGCTCGACATCTGCGTCACCGTCCACGAGGGAAGTCCGCTCCTGTTCACGCACAAGCACTAGCCCGCCCTCGTTTTCCCCAGCACGTAAGGGATCGCGCGGCGACCGAAGGGTATGGCACGTGAAGTCACTCACACGGCGACCGGACCGAAGATCGTCACACCCGACGACATCGACGACGAGAACGGCGACGTGGCGATCTGTCTCTGTGGACTGAGCGAGTCCTACCCGTTCTGTGACGGCTCCCACCGCCAGGCGGAAGACGAGGATCCCGACGAACGCTACAAGTACGTCGACGGGGAGCGACGGCGGATATCGATCGAGTTCGAGGACTAGTTGCCGGAAAGTATTTGGCTCGCTTTCGTCCAACTCTACGCAAATGGACGGCGAGATTCTCGACGCGGTGACCGAGTGGGGGACCCGTCCCGTCTCGGACGGCGTTAGTGGGCTGTACGAGTTGGCCGACGAGTCGTTCTCGGGCGCCGTCACCGACGGGACGGCGTGGGCGTTCGTCCTCAACGGTCGCTTCGTCGGCGTCTTCGACGGCGACATCGAGGCGTTCGAGGACGCCTCGCTGACCGCCCACACGGCGCCCGATCTGTCACTGCCGCTCCTCTACGCCATGCAGGCCCGCGGCGGCGAGGTCCGTGGGCAGTACTACTCCAACGACACTCCCCTCTCCGAAATCGATGACACCCTCTCCTCGGGAAATTTCGTCGGCTACGTCGAACTCTCCGAGAACGTCCTTTCCGGCGATTACTACGTGGTCTACTACGGCGGCCGGTCGCTCCCCGTGGCGTTCGTGGGGAACAACGAACGCCTGCTCTCCGGCGACGAGGCGTTCGAACGCGCCGCCGACGAAGTGGGTATCTACTCGGTCGTGGACGCCAGCATCGAGGTGGTCGATCTGCCGGAGCGACCGGGACCGGAACCGGAATCGGAGCGAGCGTCCGACGACGACACCGCCGTCGCGATCACCCCCGACGCTGACGCCGAGGAAGCGTCGGAGTCCGAGGCAGTGGACGACGAGGGCGACACAGCGGCGACCGAGGCCGGGGTGGACGCGGCGGGTGGTGACGACGACCCCGAGTCGGACGCCGTCGGCGACGACGGGGCGAGTGCGGACGCGGACCCGGACGCGGCGGGCGGCCGGTTCAGCGAACTGAACATGACGGGTGACGAGGCCACGGACACCTTGGTGACCGCGGACACGGCGGATGAGGACGCGCCCGAGACCGCCGACGCCGTGGCGACCGATGTCGAAGACGAGGCGGGCGGGGCGGTGGTCTACGATCCCGACGTGGATGGCGACGACTCCGGTACCGACGACTCGGGTGCCGACGACGACTCGGCCCACAGCGAGATTGGCGACGACCCCGATACCGACGACTCGGGTGCCGACGACGACTCGGCCCACAGCGAGATTGGCGACGACCCCGATACCGACGACTCGGGTGCCGACGATGACTCGGCCGACGATGACTCGGCCGGCGGCGACGTGGACGATCGGGCGTTCCTCGACTCGACGACCGAGGAGTCGACTCAGACCGACAGTGGTGACCTCGACCGCCTCCGACGGGAACTCGACGCTGCACGCGCGGCGAAGGCGGAGCTAGAGGCGGAGCGCGATCGGATCGCGGCGGAGCGCGACGACTACCGCGAGGAGGTCGAACGGCTTCGCGACCGGGTCGCGTCGCTGGAAGCGGAGGTCGAACGTCTCGGTACGGACGCCGATACTGACGCCGACGCGACGCCAACGTCGACGCTCGATCCCGACGAGGCGCTCTCCGGGACGAACCTCTTCGTCAGATACGAGGACAAGGCAGGCGGTACCCTCGAACGCGCGGCCGAGGGGCGCATCTCGGAGACGGAACTCCGTGACAACCTCCGCCTCGACTACCACACCGAGTTCGAAGCGGACGGGGTGCAAGTCGACGGCCAGTCCTTCGACGCGTTCCTGCGCAGCACGCCCGAACACCGGTTCTCGATGTGGCTGTTGTCGTCGTTGACCTACGAAATCCGCCGGACCGACACCCGCGCGCACCTGTCGAAACTGTACGAGGCCATCGAGAACGTCGATCGGATCGACCTCGATGGGGCAGTCGACGTGACCGTCGAGGGCGCCGACGATGCCGCGGAGACGACGACCGTGTCGTTCGACGTGGTGTTTCGAGGCAAGATGGGTGATCCGCTGTTCGCGGCGTCGTTCGACGACGCCCGGGACCCGACCCACGCGTCGACGATCCAATCGCTGCTCGATAGTGCAGAGTCGGTGAGCGGCGCAGTACCGTCTTTCGCGGCCGCCTTCGTCGTGACGACGAGTTTCTTCGACGCCGACGCGATGGAAGCGGCGGTCGACGCCACCCGGGGCGGTCTGTTCAGTCGGAGTTCGCGGAAGAGCTACGTGAAACTCTCACGTAAATCCGGATTCCACCTCTGTCTGGTCGAGGCACGAGACGAGGACTTCTTCCTGACCGTACCGGAACTTTAGCTCTGGATCTCGGCCGTCTCTTCGATCTTCATCGAGTCGAGTTTCTCGACGATCGAATCGATCTTCTCGTCGAGTTCGTCGACGAAGTCGGCCGTGTCTTCGGTGGTGATGGCCCCCTGGCTCGACGGTTCGATGAGGTTCTCCTCTTCGAGGACACGAAGCGAGTAGCGGACCTTGTGATGCGGGTATCCGGTTTCGTTGGACATCTTCACGATGCCGATGGGTTCGTTTCCGATGACCATCTTCAGCACCTGCAGATGGCGTTCGAGCATATCGACTTCTTTCTCGAGCCTGTCTATCATGACACTTGTTAACTTGTCGTTGCGGGTTTTAAAAGTTGCTGTGGACCCCGGCGGGCGAAAACGAACACCCAATCGTGTGGGATGGGAGTAGTTAACGCTTCGGGTCGCGGTTGATTCCACGGGAACGACGGGCAGATAACCGACGCCGTCGATCGGTTCTACTGGTGGACTCCTGCCGTCCCGGCCGTCGTGAGCGTATCGTAATCGGTTTAGCGAGCGGGGAGAAATCCCCGGTCGGATATGACTGTCACCATCGTCGGATCCCAGCTCGGCGACGAGGGCAAAGGCGCCCTCGTCGACCTGTGGGGTGGGAACGCCGACATCGTGGTCCGGTACCAGGGCGGGGACAACGCCGGCCACACCGTCGTCGAGAGCGGCGAGGAGTACAAACTCTCCCTAGTTCCGAGCGGCGCCATCCGTGACAAGGTTGGCGTCCTCGGCAACGGCTGTGTGGTCAACCCGCGTACGCTGTTCGACGAGCTCGATACGCTCCGGGAGCGGGGGCTCGACCCCGACGTCCGCGTCGCTCGACGCGCGCACGTGATCATGCCGTACCACCGTGTCCTCGACGGTATCGAGGAGGAGGCAAAAAGCGACGACGATCTGGAAGCCGGCACGACCGGCCGCGGTATCGGCCCAACGTACGAGGACAAGGTGGGTCGTCGCGGGATTCGCGTCGGCGACTTGCTCGACCCCGACGTGCTCCGTGACCGTCTGGAGTACGTCGTCCCGCAGAAACGCGCCGTTGTCGAGGACGTGTTCAGCATGGAAGCCGGCGAGGAGTTCGATGTGGACGCCCTCCACGAGGAGTTCGCGGCCGTGGGTCGGCGCCTCGACGAGGAGAACATGACGGTGAACGCCGGCGACTTCCTCGGGAACGAACTCGACGACGGCGCGAACCTGCTGTTCGAAGGGGCACAGGGTACGTCCATCGACATCGACCACGGCATCTACCCGTACGTCACGTCTTCAAATCCCACCGCTGGCGGCGCGTCGACGGGGACGGGCGTCGGCCCGACCGTGATCGGTCAGGGCGAAGTCGTCGGCATCGTGAAGGCGTATCTCTCCCGGGTCGGGACCGGCCCGCTCCCCACCGAACTCGACGGTGACGACGAGGACCTAGCGGACTACATTCGTGAGAAGGGGGGCGAGTTTGGCACCGTCACCGGCCGTCCACGCCGAATCGGCTGGCTCGACGTGCCGATGCTCCGGCACGCCGCCCGCGCCAGCGGCTTCACCGGCGTCGCCGTCAACCACCTCGACGTGCTGGCGGGGCTGGACGAGGTGAAGGTCGGCGACGCCTACGAACTCGACGGCAAGCGTCTGGAGACGATGCCCGCGACGACCGAGCGCTGGGCGGACTGCGAGCCCATCCTGAAGGAGTTCGAACCGTGGCCCGAAGTGGACTGGGCGGCCGTCGCTGACGACGGCTACGACGCCCTCCCGGACGCCGCGCGCACGTATCTCGACTACCTGAGCGACGAAGTCGGGGCTCCCATCTACGCCGTCGGCGTCGGTCCCGACCGCGCCGAAACCATCGAACTCGCCGATCCGTTCGAGCAGGGCGCGTAACCTCCCGACCGGAACAACGCGGAGCGGCTTTGACCTCTCGGCACACCCCCCGACCTGCGCCGTTCCCTCCGTCCGCCGTTGCACTCCTCGGTGTCGGCGTCGGCATCTTCACGGGGTAACCGTTTTAGCCCCTGCTTGTGGAGATACACGTATGGTAACCACGACCGAGCGGGACGGCATGACGTGGTACGAGTGTGAGGTCTGTGGCATGCTGTTCGACTCCAGAGAGGACGCCAAACAACACGAGGACAACTGCGACGACGACAGCGCCGATCCGTCCTATCTGCAGTAGCTACTCTGCGACCAGTTCGTACGACTCTTCGCCCCAGTCGTCCTCGACGAACACGAACACGCGCCCGCGGGCCACGTCGAGGTCGGCCTGAATCCGACACCGCATTCCGTCGGGTGTGGCGACGGTGACGCCCGGGAACACCTCTTCGACCTCGCCACCGTCGAGGACGATCCGGCCTACTCCGGTCGACTCCAGAATATCGTCGTGGGTCTTGCGGTCGTTGATGTACATCATCACGCCCTCGGTCCCCTCGGGGTTGGTCACGAGGACGTGCACTTCCTTGCCCGGTGCGGTCGTGAGTGTTTCTTCGGATTTTTGCGGGACGCCCCGATACAGCGTCGTCCGGCCGTCGAGATACTCGACCTGTACGCCCTCTTCGAGCAACTCGACCGGGAGCGTGCTCGGCGCCACGTCGCTGCGGATGCTCATAACAGGGATATCGCGCGCCGAGGCAAAAACGTCGCGTCACGCGATCGATCACTGTAGGTCCGCGAACCGACCGTCTTGGCGGTTGGTCGATACCGTCGTTCTATACGACGTGTGTCGCGAGGAGTTTATAGTAGCCTTTGTAAGTCATTGCACACCTGATCGCAGGACTGCGTTCGATCAGGTGTGCAAACAGTTCCAAACGCTACTATAGCTCTTGACGAGCAAGAAGGATACGATTATATCGCCCCCGTGCTTCTCACGGAGCGTGTCCGTCTCGAACCCTGCCTGGCGAACCGCCGCCGCCACCGGTATCGCGTATCTCGTCGCTATCGCTGCACTGTTTGTCCTGCTGTTTGTCGGCCCGTACGTCCTCTTTGGCGTCTAAAAGCGCGTTTCGCTACGCGAACGCGCGCGAGACGCTGTCGTCGGTCGATTCGGCGCTGATCTTCTCCCACGCCGCGACGAAGTCGTCCATATAGATCTCCGTGCGATCGTCGCGGATGGCGAACATCCCGGCTTCGGTACAGACCGCCTTGATGTCGGCGCCGGAGGCCTCGTCGGCCATCTCGGCCAGTTCCTCGAAATCCACGTCGTCGTCGACGTTCATGTCGCGGGTGTGGATCTTGAAGATGATCTCGCGACCCGCTTCGTCGGGTTTGGGCACCTCGATGAGACGGTCGAACCGTCCGGGACGCAAGATTGCGGGATCGAGCATATCGAAGCGGTTAGTCGCGGCGATGATGCGGATGTCTCCCCGCTCTTCGAAGCCGTCCATCTCGGAGAGAAGCTGCATCATCGTCCGCTGGACCTCGGCGTCACCGGAGGTCTTCGAGTCCGTCCGCTTCGACGCGATGGCGTCGATTTCGTCGATGAACAGGACGGCAGGCTCGTTCTCGCGTGCCACCTCGAAGAGGTCGCGGACGAGTTTCGCCCCTTCACCGATGAACTTGTGGACGAGCTCCGATCCGGCCATCTTGATGAAGGTAGCGTCGGTCTGGTTGGCGACGGCCTTCGCGAGCATCGTCTTCCCCGTCCCCGGTGGACCGTGGAGGAGGACGCCCGACGGCGGCTCGATGCCCACCTGCTCGAACATCTCGGGCCGGTCGAGCGGCATTTCGACCGTCTCGCGGACCTCTTGCATCTGCTGTTCGAGACCACCGATGTCCTCGTAGCGCACGTCCGGACTGTGGTCGACCTGCATCACGCGGGCCCGCACGTCCGTCTCCTTGTCGAGGCGCTTGACGATCGAGAGGGAGTTGTTCACCGCGACGCGAGAGTCGGGTTCGAGATCGGACCGCATCTCGTCGGTGACCTCGGTCAGCGCCTCCTGATTGTTGCCGTGCTGTTTGATGATGACGCCTTCGTCGTTCACTTCCTGCACCGTCGCGACGAACAGGGGCGACTGCTTCAGCTTCTTGTTCTCGTGGGTGAGCCGCTCCAGCTTCTGCTGGTACTTGTTGTTTTCAGCGTTGGCATCCAGCAGCTTGTCGCGCATCTCCTCGTTCTGCCCCTCCAGCACGTCGAGCCGTTCGCGGAGGGCCTCGATTTTTTCCTGCTGCGATGCCGCCTCCTCGTCGTACGGAAGGTCGACATCCTCCACAGTGTCGGTCATTGCCAGGTTTAAGGGGCTGATTCATAAGAGACTTCGGGTGAGCGCGGAGTTCGCCGCTGTCTCCGCCACCACGTATAACTAACGTGCATCACACTCGATAACAAATATTATTACCCTGTATGCCGGAGGATGAAAACAAGATGAGTACGACCGAGGCAGTCTCCCGTGATGCGGGATCGGATCGGTGGGCCGACGTGCGCGATCTTCCGCCGAGCGCGAAGCTCGTCGCGAAGGTCCTCGACTACAACGAGACGCTGAGTCAGAGCCAGCTGGCCGAGGAGACGCTCCTGCCACCGCGAACGGTCCGTTACGCACTGACGCGGCTGGAAGACGAAGACGTGGTCGAATCCCGCTTCTCCTTTTCGGATGCGCGTAAGCGGCTCTACTCGCTGAAGATTTAAGTCCGATCGGGCGACCACCCGACTCCATGACCGACGAGGTGCGTGCGGCGCTCCGGGAACTGGCGACGGACGCTGCCCCGTGCACGGACGTCGATACGACCGTCGACGAGGCGACGAGGGCACTCGACGACGTGCGGGACGCCGCGGCATTCGTGCGCGACGACGGTCTCGAACGCCTCCGCTGGGCGGTCGAACGGGCCGAGCGCCGCGGCGATGTCGCGACTGCTCGCCGTGGACGGGACGCCCTCGCCACCATCGAGCGCTGTCGGCGGGCCGCCACCGACCACTTTCACTCCGGTCGCGGAACGGTTTTGAGTGGTGACAATCAAGGGTCGGGACGATGACACGGGTGATCCACACCGGCGACACCCACGTCGGTTACCGGCAGTACCACTCACCGGAGCGCCGACAGGACTTTCTCGACGCGTTCGAAGCCGTGATCGACGACGCCGTCGAACGCAGTTCGGCGGACGATCGGGCCGAATCCGTCGACGCCGTCGTCCACGCTGGCGACCTCTTTCACGACCGACGACCCGACCTCCCGGACCTGCTCGGCGTTCTCTCAGCCCTCCGCCGTCTCGACGCCGCCGACGTGCCTTTCCTCGCCATCGTCGGCAACCACGAGGCGACCCGTGGGAGTCAGTGGCTCGACCTCTTCCAGAATCTCGATCTGGCGATCCGCCTCGACGCCGAGCCGACCGTCGTCGGCGACACTGCGTTCTACGGGCTCGATCACGCCCCCCGCTCCCGCCGCGACGACCTCGACTACGAGTTCGCCCCCCCGCCCGCCGACATCGAGACCGCCGCTCTCGTCGCCCACGGTCTGTTCACTCCGTTTGCACACGCCGACTGGGACACCGAGGCGGTGCTCGACGCCGCCACCGTCGACTTCGACGTGCTGTTGCTCGGCGACAACCACGTTCCCGACACCGCGCGAGTGGACGACACGTGGGTCACCTACTGCGGATCGACCGAGCGGGCGAGCGCGGACGAACGTGACGCCCGCGGCTACAATATCGTCGAATTCGGTGTCGACGCGGGCGGTGACGCCGCTGTCGATATCCGGCGTCGGTCGCTGGACACCCGTCTGTTCGTCTTCGTCGACGTGGAGCTGTCCGAGGGGGAGGGCGTCGAGCGCGTCCGCGAACGCGTCCGCGAACACGACCTGGACGACGCCGTCGCGGTGGTGTCAATCACGGGCGAGGGCGATCCCCTCACGCCCGCGGCAATCGAGGACGCAGCCCTCGACGAGGGCGCCCTCCTCGCCCGCGTCACCGACCATCGGGCGGTTGGCGGCGACACGGCCGAGGCCGTCCTCGACGTGGACTTCGCCGATCCCGACGCGGCCGTCCGCGAACGGGTGCGCGAGATGGATCTCTCCGATCTCGGCCGTCGTCTCGACGAGACAGTTCGGGACGCCGCCGTGGCGGATTCGAACGTCCGTGACCGCGTCGCGTCGGCGGTCGGTGACGCGGTTGCGGACGACGCGCTCGAGGATCTGCCGACGACGGCAGTCGAGGGGGAAGACGCCGGCGGGACGGATCGCGCGGTGTCCACCGATGACGGGGACGGAGACGGGGACGGAGCGACACCGACCGACGACACCGCCGACGAGACGCAGGATCAGGTCTCCATGGAGGACTTCCTGTGAGATTCGACCGAATTCGCCTGCGGAACTTTCGGCCGTACGCCGACGCCGACCTCGACTTGCGCGACGGTGTGACGGTCATCCACGGCCTCAACGGGAGCGGGAAGTCGTCGCTGTTGGAGGCGTGTTTCTTCGCACTCTACGGGTCGAAGGCGCTGGAGGGGACACTCGACGACGTGATCACCAACGGCGAGGAGGAGGCCGAAATCGACCTCCACTTCACTCACGCCGACGCGTCGTATCACGTCCACCGGCGGCTCCGGGCGTCGGGCGAGCGGACGACGACCGCCGACTGCGTTCTGGAGGGGCCGGAGGCGACCGTCGAGGGCGCACGCGACGTGCGGGCGTTCGTCGTCGATCTGCTCCGGATGGACGCCGAGGCGTTCGTCAACTGCGCGTACGTCCGGCAGGGCGAAGTGAATCAGTTGATCAACGCCTCGCCCGAGCAACGCCAGGACGTGATCGACGACCTCCTGCAACTCGGTCGGCTGGAGGAGTATCGCGACCGGGCGGGCGAGGCGCGCCTCGGCGTCGAGGACGTGCGCTCGGAGAAACGGGGCGAACTCCGAAAAGTGGAGTCACAGATCGAGGCGAAAGCGGAGCGCAACCTCTACGCCGCGCTCGACGACCTCGAATCGGACCTGTCTGCGGTCGACGATCGGATCGATCACTACGAGACACAGCGCGAGAAGGCCGAACGGACGAAACAGGAGGCCGAATCCGTACTGGACGAGTACGAACAGAAGCGTGCCGAGCTCGATTCGGTCGAAGCCGACATAGAGGCGTTGGAGACGGCGATTCGGGAAGCCGAGTCGGAGCGCGAACAACTTCAGGATCGAATCGCCGAGGCGCGCGAGCGGATCGCCGAGGTGGAGACGGCGGTCGAGGACCGTCTCGACGCGGCCGGGCTGGACGGGACGACTGCCGAGGCAGTCGAGAGCCGTCGAGCGGACCTCGACGAGCGCGAGGAGCGCCTCCGGGAGGAGCGCACCGAGGCGAACGCGTCGGCAACGGGCTTGCGGAATCAGGCGACGAATCTCGCCGAGAAGGCCGACGATCTCGCCGACCGCGCCGATCGAGCCGAGTCGCGGGCCGAGGAGTTGCGAGCCGACGCTGAGGACGCCGAGGCCGCGGCTGAGGAACACGAGGCGACACTCGCCGATCTGGAGGCGGAGATGTCCGACTTGGCCGCGCGGTTCGACGACGCCCCGGTCGGCCGGGGCGGGGTCGCCGACCGGCTGGCCGACGTGCGCGAGCGTCGTGGTGAGGCCGGCGAACGGGTCGCGGAGCTGGAGGCCAAACTGGAGTCGGCACGGGAACGCGTCACGGAGGCGGAGGCGTTGCTGGCGGCCGGCAAGTGCCCCGAATGCGGCCAGCCGGTCGACGACGCGCCCCACGCCGACCCGGAGGAGGGTCGCGAGCGGGTCGCAGAACTGGAGACTGCACTGTCCGAGGCGCGCGAAACGGTCGCGGACCTCGACGAGCGGATCGACGCGCTCGACGACCTCGCCGACGCCGAGACGCGACTGGACGAAATCGAGACGGAGCGCGACCGACTCGGCGAGCGCGCGACGGCGAAACGCGAGCTGGCAGCGGAGAAACGCGAGGCCGCCGAGGAGCGAGCGTCCGAGGCGGCCGACCTGCGCGAGCGAGCGGCCGAGACACGCGAGGTCGCGGCGGCAAAACGCGAGGAGGCTGACGAGGCCGAGACGCGCGTCGAGAACCTGATCGCCGAACTGGAGTCGATCGCCGAGACGCGGGAGCGCGTCGACGCCGTCGAGGCACGACTCGAACGGATCGCCGACCTCGAAGACGAGATCGAGCGCCGCCGCGAGAACGCGGCCGGGATCGCGGAGACGAACGACGAGCGTCGGGAGCGTCTCGCGGAGAAACGCGAGCGCCGGGATGACCTTCGCGAGGCCGTCGACGAAGACGCTATCGAGACGGCACGCGAGCAGAAGGCGAACGCCGAGGAGTATCTGGAGAACGTCGACGCGGAGCTCGACTCGCTCGCGGAGCAACGCGACGATTTACAGACGAAAATCGGCGGCATTCGGAGCGAGATCGAGGCGTTGGAGTCGCTCCGGGCGGAGCGTGACGAACTCGCCGACCGGCTGTCGGCGCTCGACGCCCTTCACGAGGAGGCCGAACGCCTGGAGGCCATGTACGGCGACCTGCGCGCGGATCTCCGCCAGCGCAACGTCGAGACGCTGGAGCGTCTCCTGAACGAGACGTTCGACCTCGTCTACGGCAACGACGCCTACGCCCACCTCCGGCTCGACGGCGAGTACGAACTCTCGGTCGTCCAGAAAGATGGAAGCGAACTCGACCCGACACAGCTGTCGGGTGGCGAGCGCGCACTCTTCAATCTCAGCCTGCGGTGTGCGATCTACCGTCTGCTGGCCGAGGGTATCGAGGGAGCGGCGCCGATGCCGCCGCTCATTCTCGACGAACCTACGGTCTTTCTCGATTCGGGGCACGTTTCGCGTCTGGTCGATCTGGTCGCGGAGATGCGGGAGCTTGGCGTGGCACAGATCGTCATCGTCAGTCACGACGAGGAACTCGTCGGTGCGGCCGACGATCTGGTTCGCGTCGAGAAGGACTCCCGGACGAACCGCTCGACGGTGTCTCGGTCGACCCCGTCTGCCGTCGCGGACGTCGAGGCGGCTGTCGACGCGGGAGCCGGCGAGTCGGACGACGACTGATACGGTTTATTGTCAGTCCGTACCGGTGGTTCGCCGAGATGGTCCGGCGAACTACCGGTGAACAGTTACAGTAATCCGTATGATACGGACGGTTGTACGTCAGTTTCGGCCGTCGCCGTTTTTCTGGTCGACGGTGAACGGTTACGGTGATCTGTATGGCCTCGTTACTCGGTGTCCGTCGTCCCGTCGTCGATCGTTCGCAGGCGAGCGACGGCGTCGTCCGTCGTCTCGGTCGCCTCGTAGCCGCGTTCGCCGGCAACGCGTGTCTCGGCGACCAGGCCGGCCGCTCGGAACTCCGCCAACAGGCCGTGAAGATCGCTCTCGCAGAGGTCGTACGTGTCGACGAGGGCCCGCGCACCGAGCGGCCCTCGATCTACGAGTTCCACGAGGAGGCCGAGCGCGCGATCGTTCGGCGTCGCGGTGAGGACGCGCCGGACCGACGCTGGCACCGCGCCAGCGGCTGTTTCGAGTGTCGACGCCCCGTCGTCGACCGTTAGGTCGGCGTTCGGCAGGTAGTGCTCGCTCCCGGTGTCCGGATCGCGAACGAGACTCGAGTCCGACGATCGCTTCACGAGTAGGTAGCGCTCGCCCTCGTCGTCCCGAACGGTTCGCATGGTCGGTGACAGGCGAGCCGTGGGGTTAGGCGTTCCGCTCGGGGACGGTGGTCTCGCTCCCTTCGTCCCCGTGGCGTCGCTGGAAGGCGCGGTAGTGGTGGTACACGCGGAGGCCGGCAACGGCACCGAGAGCAACGGCGGCGGTTCCCCACAGCCACCACCCCCGGAAGTAGACGAGCATCGGACCGAGCGAGAGGCCGAAGAGGGCGATGTTGGCGAGGACGACGCTCCGCCAGAACGTCTCCAAAATTTCGGGATCGACGTCTTCTTCCTCCACCGACGGCGTCGGCACCCGTGGCAGGTCACGTTCCGGATTGCCCCAGCGTGACTCGGGGTTCGGCTCCTCCGGTTCGTCGGGCCACGGGTCGAGCACGGTCACAGAGAGCGAACGCGGCGGCAAAAGGGTTGTGTCAGAACGGTTCAGGCGAGCTCGTGAATCGGCACCGCGGCCGACGACTCCACCCACGCGAGCGGGTTCTCCGCGTCGTAGAGCACTGTCCCGTCCTCGACTTCGTACGCTTCGACGGTGTCGATACCGTCGTGATCCGGACGCCGGACGTCCGTACTGTCCCACCGGCCTGCATCGACGTGGTCGGACATCGTCACGGACTGTGGTATGACGTGACATGGTATATGTCTTGTTGTCGTGGCAGGGTTTCGGAGAAACGACACACGTCACGGTGACCCCTCATAGTGATTATTGTATGTCATTTCCGGCGGTTCGCCGCCCGTCTCGGCGAACCACCGGTAAACAGTTACAAAAAACACTATGACCCTCGCGAGACTCCGAGCAGCTCTCGCCCGGTCCAACGAGTTCGCCGGGCGGGTCGAGTGGTTGGGTTTTTACCGGGGAGTGCCGAAGGGAGCGGCATGAATCAGGCGGACCTCTCCCAGTTCTCGGGGGCGGACGACGTGGACAGGCCCGAGGCGGAGGCGGTCGCCGTCGCGGGCGACGCCGTACAGTCGGTCGGCGAGGTGATCGACGCGTCGGAACTGAAGTTCCCCGATCCCGACGGCACGATCGACCTCACGGTCACGCAGGTCGACTACACCGTCGAGGGGCAGGGTGCCGACGAGTACCCCGTGGTCCACCTGTTCGGGCGGCGGGCCGACGGCACGGCCGAGCACGTCCGCGTGCTGGGTTTCGAGCCCTACTTCTACGCGCCGACGGCGAGTCTCGACGACGACGACCTCGACCGCGACGTGATCACGCGAACGGAGCAGGGCTACGAGAGCATTCGTGGCGAGGAGCTGACGAAGATCTGCACCAAGACGCCGCGGGATGTCGGGAACATCCGCGACGAGTTCGATCACTTCGAGGCGGACATCCTCTTTCCCAACCGCCTGCTGATCGACAAGGACATCAGCAGCGGCGTTCGCGTCCCGGTTCGGCGACTGGAGAGCGGGACGATCCAGATCCCGCACGGCGAAATCGAACCCGTCGACGTGCCGACCGACCTGCGGGTGAACACCTTCGACATCGAGGTCGACGACCGCTCGGGATTTCCGGAGGAGGGCGAGGAGCCGATCATCTGTCTCACCAGCCACGACTCCTACCGCGACGAGTATCTCGTGTGGCTGTACGAGGCGCCGGAGGGCGACGGTGCGATTCCTACGGCGCTGGACGACTACGACGGCCTCGACGAGATGGACGTCGAGGTGCGCACGTTCGACTCCGAGGCCGGGATGCTCGACGCCTTCCTCGCCTACATCGAGGAGACGGATCCCGACGTGCTCACGGGGTGGAATTTCGAGGATTTCGACGCTCCGTACTTCATCGACCGGCTGCAGGTTCTCGGCAAGCGTCCGGACGTGGACCGCGACCTGAACCCCGACCGGCTCTCGCGGGTGGGCGAAGTCTGGCAGAGTGACTGGGGCGGGCCGACGATCAAGGGACGGGTCGTCTTCGACCTGCTCTACGCCTACAAGCGCACGCAGTTCACCGAACTGGAGTCCTACCGCCTCGACGCGGTGGGGGAGACGGAACTCGACGCGGGGAAGGAACGCTACACCGGCGATATCGGCGACCTGTGGGAACAGGACCCCGAGCGCCTGCTGGAGTACAACCTCCGCGACGTGGAACTCTGTGTCGAACTCGACCGCAAGCGCGACATCATCTCCTTCTGGGACGAGGTGCGGACGTTCGTCGGCTGTAAGTTGGAGGACGCCCCGACGCCGGGCGACGCGGTGGACGTGTACGTCCTCCACAAGGTCCACGGGGAGTTCGCGCTCCCCTCGAAGGGCCGGGCCGACGCCGAGGACTACGAGGGCGGGGCCGTCTTCGACCCGATCACGGGGATCAAAGAAAATGTCAGCGTACTAGATCTTAAGTCGCTCTACCCGATGTGCATGGTGACGATCAACGCGTCGCCGGAGACGAAAGTCGACCCCGAGGCGTACGACGACGACACGTATCACGCCCCCAACGGGACCCACTTCCGGAAGGAACCGGACGGCGTCATCCGGGAGATGGTCGACGAGTTGCTGGAGGAACGGGAGGAGAAGAAGGCGGAGCGAAACGCCAACGACCCCGGCAGCGAGGCGTACGAGCAGTACGACCGGGAGCAGCAGGCAGTGAAGGTAATCATGAACTGCTTCACGCCGGACACCGACGTGCTCACGCCTGACGGCGTCCGGAACATCCGCGATCTCGATGTCGGTGACGGGGTGTACTCGCTCGATCCGGAGACGTTGCGGATGGAGATCAAGCCGGTGACGGAGACCCACGCGTACCCCGACTACCGGGGCGAACTCGTCGATATCGAGACGAGTAAAATCGACTTCAGTGTCACCCCGAACCACCGGATGCTCGTCCGAAAGGACGACACGAACGGCGAGTCGTGGGAGGACTTCCGGTTCGTCGAGGCCGGCGATCTGAACGAGTCTTCGCACTACGAACTGCCGCACGGCTGGGACGGCCCGGACGGCGAGTCGTTGGAGACGGTCGATCTGACGGAACTCCTCGACGGCGACTACGAGGTGTGGGCGAACAACGAGGTCCACGGGCACACGCTGGCCGCCGAAGTCGGCTACTACCCGGATAAGATGGAGAAACAGGGATCGGAAGGGACAGGCTACGTCTTCTCGGCCGCCGCGTTCGAGAAGCACCGCGCGTATCTGGACGAGCACTGTTCCGAGTTCTACGTCCACGCCGAGCGGGGACGGAAGTGGATTCCCCGATTCTACGACGGCGACGACTTCCTCGACCTGCTGGCGTGGTACATCACCGAGGGATCGGTGTATTCCTCCGAGGACAAGCAGTACGGTGAGACACTTCGTGGCTCGGCCACGACGATCCAACTGGCGCAGGAAGCGGTCGCTGACGGCGGCGCGGCCGACGACCACGCCGCGATCGGTGCCCTGCTGGATCGGCTCGATCTCGACTACTACGTCGACGACCGGTGTTATCAGTTCACCTCACGATTGCTCGGCCGCTGGCTCGAAGGAGTGTGTGGCGAAAATAGCTTCGAGAAACGTATTCCCGACTTCGTCTTCGAGGCCAGCCGTGCACAGAAGGAGCGATTCCTCGATACGCTCATCGCGGGCGACGGCGGCCGGCAGGTGAACAGTTGGCGCTACTCCACGTCGAGCGACCAGCTACGCGACGACGTGCTCCGCCTCTGTGCCCACGTCGGCCAAACGGCCAGCTACAACCGCGACAGCGGTTCGTGGCGCATCTACTGCACCGAGGATGCCACGAACAGTTTCCGGATGCATCGCTCGGGGAGTCAGAGCACCGCCGACGACGGCGCGTACTGTGTCACCGTTGCAGATAACAACACGCTCCTCGCAGGCCGTAATGGAAAGTATCAATTTGTTGGGAATTCTCTCTACGGCGTTTTGGGATGGGACCGCTTCCGTCTCTACGACCGGGAGATGGGCGCGGCCGTCACCGCCACCGGGCGCGACGTGATCGAGCACACCCAATCCGCCGCCAACGACGTGGGCTACGAGGTAGCCTACGGGGACACTGACAGCGTCATGCTGGAGATCGGCGACGAAGCGGTCGTCGACGCCGACGCCGTCCCCGACGAGGTTCGCGAGGCCCACCCCGACGCCAGCGAGTCGGATCTCCGACAGATCGCGGGCGCTATCGAGACGGGCTACGAACTCGAGGAGGCGATCAACGACTCCTACGACGAGTTCGCCCTCGACGAACTCAACGCCCACCACCACCGCTTCCAGATCGAGTTCGAGAAGCTCTATCGCCGGTTCTTCCAGGCGGGCAAGAAGAAACGCTACGCGGGCCACATCGTCTGGAAAGAGGGCAAACACGTCGACGACATCGACATCACGGGCTTCGAGTACAAGCGCTCCGACATCGCCCCGATAACCAAGCGGGTCCAGCGCCGGGTCATCGAGATGATCGTCACCGGCGACGACGTCGACGACATCGAGGAGTACGTCTACGACGTCATCGAGGATTTCGAGGCGGGGAACGTCGACTTCGACGACGTGGGTATCCCGGGCGGCATCGGCAAGCGGCTGGACGCCTACGACACGGACACGGCGCAGGTCCGGGGCGCGAAGTACGCCAATCTCCTGCTCGGCACCAACTTCCAGCGCGGGAGCAAGCCCAAGCGGCTCTACCTGAAGAAGGTCCACCCCGAGTTCTTCCGTCGGCTGGAGGCAGAGGAAGGGTTCGACCCACAGACCGACCCGCTGTACGCCGAATTCAAACGCGATCCGGACGTGATCTGTTTCGAGTACGCGGATCAGATTCCGGACGCCTTCGAAATCGACTGGGATAAGATGTTGGAAAAGACGCTCAAAGGCCCTATCGAGCGGATCATCGAGGCGCTCGGTCTCTCGTGGGACGAGGTGAAAAGCGGGCAGCGTCAGACCGGTCTCGGTCAGTTCTGAAACACTATTTCTTCTTCAGGAAATAATAGTTCTTGAAGAGAGAACTCGAAAGGGGAGAATGCGTAAGCATTATGCGTCTTACACCCCAGCCTTCGGTAGGGTTATGGCAACACTACAGATCAACAATCTTCACGCGAAAGTCGCAGAAGAGGACGGCGAGACCATCCTTCGCGGTGTCGACCTAGAAGTCAAGTCGGGCGAGATCCACGCCCTGATGGGACCGAACGGGTCGGGGAAGTCCACCACCGCGAAGATAATCGCCGGCCATCCGGCTTACGAAGTCACCGACGGGGAGATCACGCTCGTTCTCGACGACAGTGATCTCGCCGACATCGACGAGGAGGTACCCCCGGAGAAGCGCGAGTGGGACCTGCTCGACCTCGAACCCAACGAGCGCGCGGCGCTCGGCATCTTCCTCGGCTTCCAGTATCCGGCCGAGATCGAGGGCGTCACGATGACGAACTTCCTTCGGCAGGCGCTCAACGCCAAGGCCGAGGAGCGCGAGGAACTGTTCGAGGACGAGGAAGTCGAGGCCGACAGCGAGGAGGAGTCGGGCTACGACACGTCCCCGATGGAAGGTGAGGCCGACGACGGCGAGATCGGTGTCGCCGAGTTCCAGCAGCTGTTGAAAGAGAAGATGGAGCTGCTGGACATGGACGAGAAGTTCGCCCAGCGCTATCTCAACGCCGGTTTCTCCGGCGGTGAGAAAAAGCAAAACGAGGTGCTCCAGGCCGCCATCCTCGAACCGTCCATCGCGGTGCTCGACGAGATCGACTCTGGCCTGGACATCGACCGCCTGCAGGACGTGTCCGAGGGAATCAACGCCCTCCGCGACGAGCAGGGCACGGGCGTCCTCCAGATCACGCACTACCAGCGTATCCTCGATTACGTCGAACCGGATCACGTTCACGTGATGATCGACGGCGAGATTGCACAGAGCGGCGGTGCAGACCTGGCGAAGAAGCTCGAGGACGAGGGCTACGACTGGGTCCGCGAGCAGGTCTACGAGACAGCGTAATACGGCTGGAGCCACAACACTACATCATGAGTTCAGATCAAGATCACCTCAAAGAGACCGACACCGAAGCCCGCTTCGAGTTCAAGAAGGAGGAGCGGTCCTCCTTCCAGGCGGAGAAGGGCCTCACCGAGGAGACGATTCGCGTCATCTCGGAAGACAAGGGCGAACCCGAGTGGATGCTGAAGCGGCGACTTCGGGCGCTCGAACAGTTCCAGGAGATGCCGATGCCGACGGACTGGCCCGGCCAGCCCGACCTCTCGGAGGTCGACGTCAACGACATCATCCCGTACATCCGACCCGACGTCGAGACGCGCGAGAGCGTCGACGACTGGACGGATCTGCCCGACGACATCAAGGACACCTTCGACAAACTGGGGATTCCGGAAGCCGAGAAGAACGCCCTCTCGGGTGTCGGCGCCCAGTACGAGTCTGAGGTCGTCTACCAGAACATGCAGGAGCAGTGGGAGGAGAAAGGCGTCATCTTCTGTAACATGGACGAAGCGGTCCAGGAACACGAGGACCTGGTCCGCGAGCACTTCATGACGAAGTGCGTGCCGCCGAGCGACAACAAGTTCGCGGCGCTCCACGGCGCCATCTGGTCCGGGGGATCGTTCGTCTACGTCCCCGAGGACACCACCGTCAACATGCCCGTGCAGGCCTACTTCCGGATGAACTCCGAGGGGATGGGCCAGTTCGAGCACACGCTCATCATCGCCGAGGAAGGGTCCGAAGTCCACTACATCGAGGGCTGTTCCGCGCCGAAGTACTCGGCGTTCAACCTCCACTCCGGCGGTGTCGAGGTGTTCGTCGGCGAGGACGCTCACGTCCAGTACTCGACCGTACAGAACTGGTCGAAGAACACCTACAACCTGAACACGAAGCGTGCGCTCGTCGAGGAAGACGGGCGCATGGAGTGGATTTCGGGGTCGATGGGGTCGAAGGCGACGATGCTGTACCCCTCGACCGTTCTCAAAGGCCGTGGTGCCTCGGACAACCACATCACCATCGCCTTTGCGGGCGAGGGTCAGAATATCGACACCGGCGCGAAGGTCTATCACAACGCGCCGAACACGAAATCGACCATCGAGTCCAAGTCCATCAGCAAGGACGGCGGCCGCACCAATTACAGAGGACTGGTCCACATCGCGGACGGCGCATCCAACTCCTCGACCTCGGTCGAGTGTGACGCGCTGATGTTCGACAACGAATCCACGTCGGACACGATGCCGTACATGGAGATCAACGAGTCGACGGTCGACGTGGCCCACGAGGCTACCGTCGGCAAGATCGGCGACGAGGACGTGTTCTACCTCCAGAGCCGCGGCCTCGACGACGACGACGCCAAGCAGATGATCGTCTCCGGCTTCATCGAGCCGATCACGGAGGAACTGCCCATCGAGTACGCAGTCGAACTCAACCGTCTCGTCGAACTCGAGATGGAGGGGAGTCTCGGATAATTATGAGCACGCAGGTACCAGCCGACCTTTCGGAAGCGACCGTCCACGAGATCGCCAATCGCCGCGACGAGCCGGACTGGCTCCGCGAGACACGGCTCAAGGCGCTCAAGGCCATGGACCGTCTGGAGATGCCCGATGTCATCCAGACGCCCGGCCGGCGGTGGACGAACCTCGACCAGCTCGACTTCGACGAGCTGGCCGACCCGCTGAATCAGGAAGACGTGACCGAGCGCGTCACCGACGAGGGCGTCGAGGTGCTGCCGTTCACCGAAGCGGTGGAGCAGCACCCCGAACTGATGCAGGCCAAGTTCGGCTCCGTTATCGATCCGGAGACGAACTACCTCACCGCGCTGTCGGTGGCGCTGTTCACGACGGGCACGCTCATCTACATCCCCGAGGGCGTCGACGCCGAGGACGTGACCATCCGGACGGAGATGAACTCCCGGTCGCTCTTCAGCCACACGCTCGTCGTCACCGAGAGCTCCTCTTCCGTGACGATCCTCGAACGGATCAGCACCGGCGACGCCGACGCCGATATCGAGGGCGAGCGCTACTACAGCAACCTCGTCGAAGTCGACGCTGGCGAGAACAGCTACGTGCAGTACGGCTCGCTCCAGACACTGGACGAGGACACGTACAACGTGACGATGAAACGCGGTGACGCGAGCGTCTACTCGACCATCAACTGGATCGAGGGCAACATCGGCTCCCAGCTCACCCGATCCGACATCGAGACGGAGCTCAACGGCGACAGCTCCGAGAGCAAGATCGTCGGCGCCTTCTTCGGCCACGACGACCAGCACTTCGACGTGAACGCCCGGGTCTGGCACCAGGCCGAACACACGACGGCCGACCTCGTCACTCGCGGTGTGCTCGACGACCGGGCACGCTCCGTGTACGAGGGCGTCCAGGACGTGGGCCGTGACGCGTGGGACACCAACTCCTACCAGCGCGAGAACACGCTCATGTTGAGCGACGACAGCGAGGCCGACGCCTCGCCGAAGCTCATCATCAACAACCACGACACCGAGGCCTCCCACTCCGCGACGGTCGGGCAGGTCGACCGCGAGGACCTGTTCTACCTGACCTCGCGGACGATCCCCGAGCGGGACGCCCGGAACATGCTCGTGGAGGGCTTCTTCGTGCCCGTCCTCGAAGAGGTCGAGGTCGACGAACTCCGCGAGGATCTCGAAGCGCAGATCGCGGCTCGGCTGCGGGAGTAGCCCCACCGAGGGAACGCCTTAAGTTCCCCTCTCCCCGATTGCACGTATGATCGTCCCGGTCACACGTACTGATGGGTGGTGTTTAATCCGATGAGCGTCAGCCATCGGGTTGGCTCCGACCATCAGCTCGCGCGACTGCTCCAGATCGGCATCGTGCTGGAGGAGGTCGTCGAGGCGCGAGCCCACCACCACTACCAGTCGCTCGACGCCGCCGATCTCGATCCCGAAATCGAGACGCTGCTGTCCGATGCCGCGGCGGAGTCGGCCACACACCGGGAGCGGCTGGAGGCGCTTATCGCCGACCTCGACGCGGAGTCCATCCCGTTCGAGGACATCGAAACGCTCGTCGAAGCGCAGTACGCGAAAACGAAACCCGAAGACTTCGACGGCGTGCTCTACGACCAGCTCTGCAACGAGGAGACGGCGTACAAGTTCTACGACGACCTCGTCTCGGCGATCGAGGCCAGCGACGCGCGATTCTCGGTCGAGCGTGACCGGCTGCTCGACGTATTGCGAGCGATTCGTGAGGAGGAGGCCGAGGGCGTCGAAGAAGTGACGAACGTTATGGAGACACGGGAATGAACACGGCAGACCAGTATCTCAAGGCGATCTACCTGATTCAGGAGATGGAAGACGGGCCGGCGGCGACCGGCGCGCTCGCGGATATGCTCGACGTGAGTCCCGCGAGCGCCAACGAGATGATCGGCAAACTCGAGGCCCGCGATCTGGCGGACCACGAGAAGTACAAGGGCGTTCGCCTCACCGACGAGGGCATCCGCCGCGCCCGCGACGCGCTCCAGACCTACTGCATCATCGAGCGGTTCCTCGCGAACGTCCTCGATGTGGAGGACTTCCGGGGCGAGGCGCGCGAACTGGAGGCCGTCATCGACGACACGGTGGCCGAACGCCTCGACACCATCATCAACCGCAATCCGAACTGCCCTGACTGTTTCGACGCCGAGGCCGACGCCTGTCGCGAACTCGAACTCGAGTGTGAGAAGCTGGCGGATTGACACGACTGCCGGCCCCTGTCGATCGATGCTCGTCGGCAGTACGGCGAGATCGACCGTGACTCGCGATGGTCGCTGTGAGAGGCTGGATTTATACGGGACGCCCGCCGACACGGGAGTGAAGTCCCGTGGTGGTGAGGGGACGGTGCCCCGAGTCTTGCGGGACGAACGAAGTGAAGTCCCGTGGTGTAGTGGCCAATCATCTGGGCCTTTGGAGCCCAGGACGGCGGTTCGAATCCGCCCGGGACTACTCTGCGACGAACCAGCGTGAGGAGCGGATAGTCTACCGGATTCGCGGCCCAGAGAACGAGCGAAGCGAGTTCTCGCGGTTCGAATCCGCCCGGGACTACTCTGCGATCGCGAGCGAGCAGTGATCGTTCAGCCACGGAGCGGGCCGGATGGCGGTTCTACACCGGGAGGGCCAGACACACGGTCTCGACCTCGGGGGCCAGCGAGATGACCTGCGCCTTCCGCTGCAGTTCACGTCGACGTTTCTCGATCCGTCCCTCCAGCTTCGAGAGCCGATCCCGTTGTCTCCGGATCGCAAGGTCCATATCCGACCCCGCGTCTGCTTTCCGCTCGTAGTCCCGGAGGAACGTCTCGATTCGCTCGCGTTCGGCTTCCGCGTAGGCCTCGAGATCATCGAGTTCTTGCTGTGTCTCCTCTCTACGACGCTCCTGGAGTTTGTCGCGCCGTGATTCGACGCGCTGACTCACGTACCGGTCAGCGGAGGTACGCATCTCACTCTGGTGCTCGAGGAGCGTTCGTACCCGGTCCCCATCGGGGGTGCCCTTGATCGTGTCTCCCTCGATGATCCGTTGGCCGAGCCGCTGTTGAGGATCACGATGTGTTGCATCGACGAACACGGGGAGTGTCTCCTCGCGGATTACCTCCCCCGTCCCGTCCTCGAATCTGACGCGGTAGTTGTAGGTGATGCCCGGCTTGTCGACGAACGGGAGCAGCTTGAGCCCCACTGCACCCCGCTCGCTGTCGAGTACCCGTTGCATCAGCTCTTGGACCAGGTCTGCATCGGGGGAGATGTACTCGATCCCGTCGTGGTCCATCGCGAACTCGCGGTCGAACGTGAACGGCCCGTATGGCTCACCGTCGTTCGAGCGTCGAAGCGAATCGGGCAACTCGGCACGGAAGCGGTTGGTTCCGGCCTTTTCCACGTCGCCACCGAGTGCGGAGATCCCTCGCTCGAAGAACTGTCGGATGTCGGCTTCGCTTCCGTAGACGTCTTCGGACTGGTCCATCACCTCCTCGATCTTCCGGCGGCTCTCCTCGTCGAACGTGCTGGTGTCGATGAGGCTTCGTTCGTACCACTCCGCGAGCGTCCGTTGTCGCTCGTCGATGAGCTCTTCCAGCTCCGCTTTGGTCGCACTCGCTGGCTCGTCGTTCCGGATGGACTCCATAATCAGTGAGTCGACGTCGATGTCGTCGAGCATCCCCAGCACGTCGGCCGTGTTCCCCAGCTGGCCGCGGATGTTCTCGACTTTCTCTTGGAGCATCTCGAACACCTCGCTCTCGCGGGTGCCCTCGAACGAGAAGTTCCACACCTTGACCTCCTTTTCTTGGCCGTAACGGTGGAGGCGCCCGATGCGCTGTTCGAGGCGATTCGGGTTCCACGGCAGTTCGTAGTTGACCATGATGTGGCAGCTGTGCTGGAGGTCGATCCCCTCGCTGGCTGCGTCGGTCGCGAAGAGCAAGCGGGACTGACCGTGGTTGAACTCGTCCTCGATGCGAGCGCGGTCCTCTTTGTCGACGCCGCCGTGGATGACGAGGATCTCGTCCGCCCACGGCTCGTCTTTCACCAAATCGAGGATATAATCGAGCGTGTCGCGATACTCCGTGAACAGCAGCACCTTCTCGTTGGGCTGTGCTTCGAGCAGTTGTTGGATATACCGCCGCACTTTCTGGGCCTTCGAGTCGACAGGGATACCCTCTGCGAGCGAAACGAGGTCTCTGAGGGTCTCGATTTCCGCTTCGAGTTGGGCGTCACTCTCGGCGACCGTGAGCCCTGCGAGCTCTTCTTCTGCCTTCTGCTGGTCTTCCTCGTCGAGGTCCTCGCCCTCGAGATACGCCGAGGTCTCCTCGGAGAGGGAGGTCGCCGTCGACTGCTGGTCGACGAGCTTCGCGAGCCGACGGCTGAGTGTCGCCTTGATCGCCCCGATACTACTGACGAGGCGCTTCTGCATCAACGCCATCGCGAAGCCCACGGCGGGCTCGTTGAGCTGCTCGGAGCGGTTGTAGACGTGCTTGACGTAGTCCGTGACCGCACGGTAGAACTGGCGCTCCTCGTGGGTCATCTCGACCGGGATGGTCCCGACCTCCCGGTTCGGGAAGATGCGCTCCCCGTCGTCGTCGTAGATGGTTTGCTTCCCGCGGCGCATCATCACGCGATCGACCGCCCCCTTCGAGAGGCCTTGGTCCTCGGCGACGAGGAAGGGGTCGATGTACTCGACGAGCGAACGGAACGCCTCTCCCTTGCCGTCGTGCGGTGTTGCGCTCAACAGCAGGAGTGAGTCGGAGTTGTCGGCGACGCGATCGACCATTTTGGACGTCTCGCTCGGGGATTCTCCACGTTTGGCTGCCTTGTGTGCCTCGTCGACGACCACGACATCCCAGAACGCGTCGTCGAGTGCCTCCCGGAACTCCTCCTGGCGGAGGAAGGCCTGGCTCGTGACCAGCTGCTGGTGGTCCTGGTTCCAGATGTTCGCCTCCTCGCCGAGGCGGCGGCGTTCACCGTCTACCCACTGCCGATCCGCTGGCGTGAGACCGATGTCGAAAAAGCGGTCCATGTCACGAATCCACTTCTTCTGGAGGTGTGCGGGGACGACGAACAGGACGCGGTCGGCGCGGTTGCGTGCGGTGAGTTCTTTGAGGACGAGCCCCGCTTCGATGGTTTTCCCCAGCCCGACATCGTCGGCGATGAGCGCTCGCTGGCGCAGCTTCTGCATCACCCAGTTGACGCAGGCGAGCTGGTACGGTTCGAGACGGACGAGTGAGTTCGAGATACTCAGCAGTTGTCCCTGTTCGTGGGCAATCTGGAGCTGTAGCGCCTGTGACCGAAGATCGAACCACTCCGCGGAGACGGACTCGTGCTCGGGATGCAACTGAGTAGCTGTCGCCGGATCGAGCGCGCCGAGTTGGTCCTGCTTTCGTTCGATTTCCACGTCGTCGATACAGACGGTCTTGACGCCGGTGTCCTCGACGTAGGCCCGGAGATACTCGAGATTGCCGAGGGAGTACGTCTTGATGACCTCCGCTGGGTCGTCGTTGAGGAGGATTGCGTCTCCGGGTGCGAGCTCTTTCATCGGGAGTTACTCCTGCGTGATGGTGACGAAGTTCAGCACGAACTCCTGAGGGAGGACCCCACCGTGGTAGAACCGAGCGTCAGGCAGGCCTTGATTGCGGAAACGCTGAATCGGGTCTGCGAGGATACTGACTCTGGCGTCCTCGTCGAGATAGCCTAAGTGGGTGTCCTCGTCGAGTAACACCCCTGGTGCCTCGTCGTCGAGATTCTCTCCTGCGATCCACCGGCGAGTCACCTTCTCCGCTTTGTCCGGCGGGTGCAGATCGTCGATGTCGACGTGTTTCGGGAGCGAGACGAAGCCGTGATCCGAGAGGATGTACGCTCGGTCCCACTCGCCTTTCCGCAACTTCTCGCAGATGATGCGAGAGACGGCGTCGATTCGGTCGCTGAACAGCTCCTCGAAGTTCGTCAGTTCCTTCTCGCCGGTCTCGTCGATGTCGTTCCAGTAGTAGGCGACGCGAGTGTTGCTCCAGCCCACTTCGTCGTCTTCGTCTTTCACGATGTAGCTCCAGCCGTCGTTTTCGAGGAGCGTCTGCCGACGATAGTTGGTGATCTCCCTGCCGTTACGCTCCGGGATCAACCCTCCGTCGTCAAGATCGACGTTGAAACTGAACTTGCTGCCGGGCGTGAGCGCACCTTTTCCGAATTCGGTATCCGATGGGAGTGTGCCGACCCACGTGCTCTCCTCGACTTCGAGCCGCGGAATCTCGCGTCGGACGGACTCGGCGAGTTCGTGTGCGAGGTCGAAGCGCAGCGCGTCGATGATGAACAGCGCGACGCTCTGGCCGCTCTGGAGATGCTCCTGCTCCTCGGCGAAGAACTGGTGGGCGTGATTCTCGCCGACGAACGGCGAGCCGGCGTCGATCTGGTCGACGACGAGATCACCGAGGTCGGAGAGATACTCGAGGTACTTCGACTCCACCAGCGAGGATCGAAGATCGTCGAGTGTGGCTGTCGCTGGATGCTCTTCGGGGAGCTGCTGCTCGGGCTCGCCCGAGACGACGAGGTTGAACACCGCGTTGTCGATCTGCCAGGTTCCCTCGTCGACATCGCCGTAGAGGTCGACGACGTCGCTCGTGTCGCCGCGCTCGTCCCAGGTCTGGAGTTCGTTCGCGAGCGTCGCCACATCGATGGCCTGCGCCCAGACGTGCGTCCATGGGACCTCTCCGTACGTCGATTCGAGACGGTTGTGACGCCGCTTCGCGTTGGTGACACACCTCTCGAAGTCGCCACCGTGGAACGACTGGGTCCACTCGTCCCAGAGCCGATGTTCGAGCGACGCATCGACGGGGCAGTCGGCGAGTTCCCACGGGTTCTCGCAGGAACGGAGGACATCGTGCCAGAATCGTTGATTCGGGTTGAGATAGACGTTCGCCAGCTCCCCGTTTCGTTCGGTCTTGCTCAACACCGACCGGAGCTCGGGTCTGGCGATTCCGAACCCCGTGCTCGGTTCGGACTGGTACTCCTGGGGAAGCAGCGACGTATCGAGCCCCTCGTCGACGAGCCACTCAGCGACCGCCCAGCGGCGCGTTCGTTCGACGATGGTCCGTGCGTCGGCTGCGCCCTCGACGGCCGTGACGCCGTCGTCGACCAGCAGATCGCGAATCTTCAGCAGGTCGTCGCCCTCCGGGAGGTTTCGTGTGCCGTGTTCGAGGACGAACTGCACGGGGTCGTCGTGGCCGTCAAGCACGATCTTCGTCTGGAGGCCCTGGAGCGACGGGAGGCCGCCCTCGCCGTCGAGCGCCGCGTAGAGCGTCCGGGCGACCGTCTCTCGGTCCTCGGCGTCCTCGTAGGCAGTGCGGATGGTCGCCGCCTGGAGGCGGTCGTTCTCGAAGCAGCGTGCGGCGAGCTTGCCGATGTGCTGCTCAATGACGCCGCCGGTGTGTTCGACGTCTTTGAACCAGTCCACGTCGTCGCTGCTGGGCCGGGGTACGTACCAGACGGTCCGGTCGCGGGGGGCGTCTGCCCGGAGCTCCAATGGCGTCCGTTCGGCGGCGCGGAACTCACAGCGGAGTTGGGTGCTCGCGTGTTCGACGATATCCCGGAGGTAGCCGCCGTCGTCCCACCAGAGGACGACTGGCTCGTCGTCGGCCGCGTCGTCGATCGCGCTCTCGATGGCGTCGTGCGCGCACTGCGGGAGGGTCTTGGTTGCCGGCATGGTTAGAGCACGTCGTCGTCGACCGTCTTCGGGACGATCTCGGCCTGTGCGAGCGGGGTGACGTTGATCTCGACGCCGTGTTTGTGGTTCGGTCGGTAGCCTTCGGTCGTTATCTCGGAGAGCGCGCGATCGGACCAATCGGAGGGAATATCGCTCACGATCCCGTCGCAGGCGTCCCCGATCTCGTTCGCAAGCGCCTCGTACTCGTCCAGGCCGCTCGCCAGTTCGGAGCAGAGACGCTGTCGATCCGAGACGCCGCCCTCCCCGATCTGTGCTTGGCCGGCGTCTTCGAACTGGTCGTAGTAGTAGGTCGTGAAGAGGATGCCGTTGCTCGCGTAGTGTGTCGAGCCGACGAGGTCGTCGTAATACTCGAAGAGGTCGTAGAGGTGTGCCTCGACCGATTCGTCTCCGGCCGCGGCGTAGGCCTCGAAGGCCGTTTCGAGGTCGTCGAGGGCGTCGAGCCACTCCTCGCGGTTCGCCTGCACCGTCTCGTAGAACGACGGGCTGAACAGGTCGCCCATGTCGACCTCCGGGAGGGCAGCCAGATCCGCCAGCGTCTCCAGCCGAGCGGCGGTCCGCTCTCGGAACTCGGCGACCCGCTCGGCGGCCGCTCGTGCGACCTGCCGATTCTCCTCGGGCCACTCGCGCGGCTCGGGCTGTGCGAGGTCAGCCAGTCGGTCCTCGAAGACGGCGATCTGTTCGAGCCCGCTCTCACAGCGGGCGTACTCCTCGGCAGCGTCGGCCTGCTCGGAGGCAGAGAGGGATTCGTCACCGCGACGGCGGTTGGCCGCGCTCCGCTGCTCCCGGAGCAGGGCCTTCCGTGGTTCGAGGTAGCGGTTCTGGAGGCGGTCGAAGATGCCCGCGTCCAACTGGTGGTAGTCGACGAGACAAGCGAAGCCCTCGCCCTCGGGGTCCGAGACGAGGCGATCGGTCGTGAAGCGCCACAGAATCGGCGTTCGGTCGAATGCCGAGACGTGGTAGTCGAAGAGGTCGTCTTCGAGCCACGCCCGGAGGTTGGGGTAGGCCTCCTCGTCGGCGCTCCGGGTTCCGAGTATCTGGTCGACTTCCGCGAGGCGGGCGTCGGCGTGGTCGCCCCAGAGGCGCTCGAACTCGTCTTCGATGTGGCTTAGTAAGTCATCGTGACCCTCAATTGATGAAATGGGAACGATCCCGTCATCGCTGTCTCTGACGATATCCAGACTGAACTGGAGGAGGAGATTCTGCGCCAATTCCGTCGGAGATACGGATGGCGCGTCGTTCCGTTCCGATTCGACTTCACCCTGCTCCCACTCGGTCAGGGGGTTATCTATCGTCCGCAACTCCACCTCCTGAAGCACTTCGCGTTGGAGATCCGCAGCTATGTCAAGCCGATCGAAGAGCAGTCGATCCGTCTCCCGCGCGCTCCGCTCTAGTTCTCGATCGAGACGCTTCAGGTATTCCTCACCGGTGCGTGCTAACTCATCGATACTCGCCTCCTGATCCATCTCGGGTGGCGTTTCCCAGTCAATCTCTTTCAAGAGAGTTCGGTGTGGATGATCCGGCGGGTTCGGGTTCCCGTACCCGAGCATCTGCGCTGCGAGCGTTCCCGAAAAGTGCGGGGAGGTGAACTCAGTGCTCCGGCGTGCGAGGACCTTCCCGAACTGTGACCTTGTTGCTTCGGCGAGTTCGTCTGCGTTCTCAAAGAATACATCTGGAACTGGAAGACGAGAAACGGTTCCAATTTCCCACTTCCGCTCGAAAGTCTGCGTTAATTTAAGATATGTGGCCAATCGACTGTTGAGATACGATACAAATGGCCATGGAGATCTGTCTTCCGGAAAGATGGCTGTTCCGGATTCAGTAAAAACAGACTCCGGATGCATATACCCGAAGTGCCTCCCGCTTCGTTTCCGTCTATTGAACGTGATTCCTTCAGAGAAGTACAAATGAGGACTACGGATATAAGAACCAGCGTATCTTCGAACTTCTTCCCCGTTATTATTCCAATTTATACTCTGTGTGTTTTTCGGTAGAACCCATGTATCCTGTCCACCGTTGGAAACAGGAGTGAATTCAAGATTCGCGTTCTCGATCTCCCAGAACTGGGGTAAAAAGCGGCCATCATCACCGCTCGCTAGCCCCTGTTTTACGCTCCCAATACTGTTCTTTTCCTCCAGTTCGGCGTTGTCGGCATCTAACACTGTTTCGGCACTATAGAGTTCCCGAAGCTTTCTTGGAACCCAGTACGAAATCGGTGCGCCAGGAACAATCGAGAGTTCATCGGCTCCTCGACGATAGCTTCGCCTAATGTCTCCGTCGAACTTGTCTACGAACGCTGCGGAGATGAACGTGTTTTCTTTTTTGCCTTTTGCAACGTCATGGAGCCGGATGAACTGTCCATCGTCCGCGTCGCCTGGATCGGTCCGAACGACCGTCCCGACGGTCCCGACGGTCGCGTTATCGAGGACATCGTAGCCGAACTCGGCGAGGAAATCGAACGCGCGATCCTCTCCGACAAAATCCGTTCGGAAGCTCTCGAAGACCTTCCGGAACATGAACGACCAAGGGACGAGCATCCCGATTCGCCCGCCACTCTTCGAAAGCCGCTCACAGACTTCGAAGAAGTTCACGTAGTATTCTTGGTAGTAGTCGTAGTGATCGCGCACGTACGACTTGACTCCGTCTGGCATCCGACCGCGCATCCCATACGGCGGATTCATCAGCGCCACGTCGTAGTTTCGCGTCAACACCACCAGCAGGTGCAGGAAACTCCGGAGGTTTTGCTCCCCGAACGAGTCCGACGTGCGCTCCTCGACGGCCGATTCGAGTGTTCGCAGGAACTCGTTCAGCGTGTGTGGACCCTCGCCGCCCCACTCCATGACATCAGTCTGCTCTTCCATGAACTCGTCTTCGAGTTCGCCCTGCACGTCGAGCAAACTCCCGAGCGCTTCGGTGGTCTGGAACTCGTGGATGATCTCGTCGAGTGCCTCGCGAACGTCGGTTCCCTCGCCCGTAATCCCGTCGAGGATGTCGACCGCCTCCTCGACTTCCGCGACACGAGCGTCGGCACAGACGATGCCGACGTTCGGCATCTCGAAGTCGTCGGCCCCCTCGTCTTCGGCGCGGGTCCGCGCTTTCAGATAGAGGTTAAACGCCGAAAGCTGACACGACCGCAGGTCGATATCGACGCCGTAGAGGTTGTGTTCGAGGATCTTCGCCGGGATCGCGCTCCGGGCGATATCGTCGCTCTCGGCCCACCAGATGCGTTCGAGGATATCGAAAGCGTAGAGCAGGAAGTGTCCGCTCCCACAGGCCGGGTCGATGACGCGAAGTTCCGAGGGATGGTCGAAGCTCGGGGCGTCCTGGTCGCCTTCGTCGGGGATGAGATAGGTGCACAGTTCTGGGACGCTCGGGGCCTCTTCGGGCGTGACGAGTCGGTCTTTGCGTGCCTCCGGGGAGAGGGCCGCCGGTTCGGGGACAGCATCCGCTTGATCAGTCGCTTCGAGATAGAGCTTTCCGAGACTGTTGTCGGCGAGCATCCGAACCACCCAGTGGGGGGTGTAGAACTGGTTGGCCGGGCCAACGTCGTCCGGTTCGAGGGTGTTCTTCGCGTCGAGGGATTCGACGACGGGCCGGTTGTAGTACTCGTACACCCACCCCAGTACGTCGTCCGCTCGCCACACTTCGTCGGGCACCTCGTCGAGCAGCCTACACAGTGCTTCGAAGGTGTCGTCGTCCGGGTCGATCTGGCTGTAAGCCGACGATCGGTCGAAGAGAATCTCGATTTCCTCGGCCAGTTCGTCACAGGCATTGTGGTAGGCTTCGAGGATCGCTTCGTCCTCCAGCAGAAATTCCTCGTGGACGAGCGTCTCGGCGGCCGGCGTCAGGCCGTTCCCCTTGAAGACGGTGACTTCCTCGTCGACGAAGTCGCGAACCTCCATACAGCGCAGCGCGGCGAGACGGTTGACGATGGTGTACCCGACACCGGTGACGTACTGCTCGAACGCCTCGTCCCACGTGTGGCCGTCGACGGCTTCTAGCTCGATCGCTTCGACGAGTTGCCGTGTCTCGTCGTCCAGCGTGTCCGACGCCGCCGGCTCCTCGTCGAGCCCTTCTCGAGTCAGTTGATATCGCGCGTTGTCCTCGACGCGCTCACGGAGGTCTTCGACGACATCTTCGAGATGTTCACGTTCGGCCTTGTCCAGTTGTGCCGCCCGTCGAGAGAGTGAATCGGCATCCATAGAACGTAACCCGGTATGCTACCACCGACTGCCAGGAGCGTCTTTAATGTTGCCGACGGGGGCCGTCACGAGATGGCGAGTCTTCGATCAGCACGATCCCGCCGTCGTCGATGTCGTCCAGGGTCTCTCTGACATCGCGGATTCGAGCCAGCAGTGTCTCCGACTCGTCGAGGAGCTCCGCCGCCCGTTCGTCCGTCGGTCGGTCGTCAGCATCGACGACCCCCGTCACCTCGTCAGTGAGGGTAGCGTTCGGAAGCTCCTGTCGGAGCTCCTCGGCGACCCGCTGGAGGTCTGCCCACGCGTCGTCGTCGGCTCCCGGCGGCTTGGGATCTTTCGCTTCCTCGATGAGCTGTCGAACTCGCTGAATCGACGGTGGTCGCGAGGCATCGAGCACCGTCGAGACCGACTCGGTGGTCGGCGAATCCGGATGCGCTGCTTGGAGCTTCTCGTGGGTGGACTGTAGCTTCGACCACGGACTCGGTTCGCCCGCGAGGAGTTCTCGCACCGCCGCGTAGTCTTCCGCCTGCTGTCTCACGGCTGACTCGACGAGCACCCCTTCGTCGATCTGGTCGCCGGTCCACGCGACTTCGAAGACCGACTCGAGATCGCCGAACGACACACCGTCGAACGTGGCCGTGGCATCGTCGAGCAGCGTATCGACCGTCGACTCGTTCCCGCGGATCCACTCGGTGAGCTCCGCACAGAGTTCGTCCGGGGCTGACGCGCTGGGAGCGTCACCCGTCACCCGACGGTACTGCGTCGAGAGTTCGTCGACGCGGTGGCCCGTCGCATCCGAAAGACGCGAAGTCACGGTCGTCTTCGTCGGCACGGAGCCGCTCTCGGCAGTCGTCTGCATTCGACCGGTGATCGTCGCGCTGGGATACCACTCCTCCAGCAGTTCGAGTGCAGCGGTGAACTGCTCCCAGAGCGTGGTCTCGCCGTCTACTGCAGCGAAGAGCTTGTATGCCGCCGCGAAGGTCTCTGCCTCCGATCGAACGTCGTCCTCGACCAACTCGGACGTGGTGAGATCGCCACCACTGTACGCAGGCGACAGCACACGGTCGAGGGCGTCCAGAGACACGTCGAACTCCCGTGAGACACCTTTGAACGTCCGCTTGACGCGTACGCTGTTGTCGGCGACCCACGATCCGAGTTCGGTCACCCACGCGTCAGGGTCACTGCCCTCGGGGTCGTCGCCGAGGACCGTCGACACCACGTTGCGAAGCTCCTTGGGGTTGATCGTGTCGACGCCGAACCGCACCTGTAGCGAGGTGAGCCCACCCTTCGTCCGGACCTGTCGACCGATGGCGGCAGGATCGGTCACGTAGTCCGTGTCCCGTTTGAGCGCGACCTCCTCGTTCGAGGTGGCGAGCGTGATGAGCAACGCCGCAATCGACTCCTGTGGCGTGCCTCGGTAGTCGCCGTTCGCCGTTCGGGTCTGCTGGAGCAACGTCTCGACGTCCACGGCCGTCTTCGACTCGTACTCGTCGATGAACTCCCGGCACCAGCCAGTGTCCCCGACCGATGCGGCCGAAGTATCCACGCCCAGCAACACGGCGTCGGCGTCGGCGAGCGGCCAGTCCCCGCTCCCGCGGAAGAATTTCGCCAGCGCCTTGGCGTCGTCGACCTCGACGAGCGGTCGCGAGAGTACCTTCCGGGTCGATCCGAAGACTGCGTGCACCTGCTTTTCGACGATCTCGTCGAGGACGGTCGGGCGCTCTCCCGCGTACTCGTGAACCGTATAGATCGACGCGTTCTCCAGCAGGTCGCTTACCGACGACTCCAGCCGCCGCTTGTCCGTCCGGTGCTCGCGCTCTAACTCCTCGTGACTCTCCGTTTCCTCCTCGAGCACCTGTCCCATCCCGATGACGTTCCGAATCCGGTCCAGCGTCGACTCCGGAACGTCGATCGAGATGAGGAGATGCTCACCACCGTCCCGGCCGTCGTTCACGTCCTGCCAGGTTTCGACTTGGTCCGTAACGGTGTCTGGCTCGTCTGCGAGGACACGAACCCGAACCGCGTCGTACGCCGTCCTCGGTGCTCGGCCAACTGGATCGAGAACGGAGTACTCGTACCGAAGTGGGACGAGCCGTTCGTCCCCGATATCGGCTTCGTGAAGCGTGCCGTCGCTCCGGAAGAAGTCGTCGCTCTCTCGCAGCCGCGTCTCGATCCAGGCGGACAGCTGGTGTGGCGAGATCTGCTCTGCCTTCGTCTGCGCTCGGCTCAGGATACTCTCCTGTTCTTCGGAGACCAGCGTGTACACTTCGTCGCCCGTGTCGTTGGTCTCCGTGAGCACCTTGCGTTTGTCGACGAGCGTATTCAGTGCAGACTCGGTCTCCTCGACTGTGTCATCGACCGATGCGTCAACGTCGTCGAGCATCAGTCGGCCCAGGTTCTCCGGCGTCGCTGGGACGGACGGTGTCTGGTTCAGAAGATACAGCGCCTTCGACACGCGCACTTCCCACGCGGTTTCGTCCCCGTCGAACGTCGGAATCAGCGTGTTCTCGAGCATCTCCTGGACCCACAGTGGCACGTAGGTCGTCTCCTCGACGAGCAGGTCGAACAGCTGATCCCACGTGACTAGCTCACCCTCCTCGGCACTTGCCCAACCGAACTTGGTGAACAGCGACCGCACCAACACCAAGAGCGCACGGCCCTGAATGTAATCGCGATCCGTGGCCCGGCCCTGTGTGATCAGCTCCTGCATCACCGTTCGCAACAGTGTCAGGTCGTACTCGCGGAATGGATACGATTCGATCGCGTCGGGATCGGCGCTCCCGACGGGCGCGTACGTCTCCAGTGAGAGGTCAGGCATCGACGAGATGAGCGAGGAGACACGCTGTGTCCCAGTCTCGTCTTTCTGTAGCCACCGCTTTCGGACGATTATTTCCGTATCGGCCCCTTCGAGCGGTACCTGCTGGTGAGTCCAGTGATCTTCGGGCGGCTTGCCGATGAGGCTCTCGCGTGTCGCCGGCAACGAGTACTGACCCGTCGTAACGACGACCGGATTCGGGCCACGCTGGAGCGCCGCCATCGTCTCCTCGAACTCACGATAGCGGTGGCGACTGTCACCGACGAACAGCGCCACTTCGTCGAGGCCCAACAGGAGTTCAGTGTGCGGTCCGTCCTCGTTCAGTGCTTCAGTAACCGTCTCGACTCGGTCGACCAGTTCGTCCGAGTCGAACGACTCGGGGTCCACGTCGTCCACCGCTCGTTCGATGGACGCCTTCACACCCGCTCGACTGTCGAGATCCGTCCCCGTCGTCTCCGACATCGACGGGAGCGTCTCGTAGAGCCACTTTCGCAGGGACGCCCGCTCGTCGAGAACGTCGTCGAACTCCTGCCCACGCTCGCCCGACGTGATGGCCTTCCAGACTCCGTCGTACTCCATATCGACGGTCCAGGCCCACTCCAACAGCCAGTTCGGATCGGTCGGGTAGCTGAGCTCGCGCCCGATTGCCTCGAAGATGAGAAACGGGAGCGGCGGCTCCTTCGAGGCGTCGCGATCGAGGAGGTTCAAGAAGACGGGTTCGAGCCTGTCGACGTGTGACGCGTCGATCGACTGCGCCAGGGTGTCGAATCCGGGCCACTGTTCCGCCAGCGTGTCCCCCAAGTGTGCGAACTCGGACTCCCTGTCGGCGACGAGGCCGATCAGTTTCAACAGGTGAGTCTTCCCGGAACCGAACGTCGCGTGGAGGTAGAGAAACCGAGCTGCCTCTCCGGGGTGCGTTTTGATCACGTCACCGAGCTTGGTGAGGACACGCCTGGCACTCTCCGTTTCGTGGAACTCTGCAACGTCGGTCTCCGCTCGCTCGCGAGCGTTGACCTTCTGGACCTCTTCGAGTTGGCGGGTTGGATCGCTGCGGAATAGCGTTTTGATACTCATCGTTGGAGATGCACCTCCCGAATCTGGCCGTCGATCTGGTGCGCCGGGTAGTAGTGTCGTGAATCGCCGCCGAAGAAGCTCAACTTCCCTCCGACGACGTCACCCGGGAATGGAATCCCGATGGTCGATCTGACGTTTCGACGATCGAGTTCGTCGAGGAGTTCGGAGGCACGTGTGAATGGATAGAGGCTGCCAAGGTTGAGGAGCAGGACGACGTGACGTTGCTGCTCCAGCCGTTTTTCGCCGATCTCGGTCCGAATCATCTCCTGGACGAGCTCTTCGGCGAGTCGGTCTTGCATCGTCCCCTCGACGCGTCTCGGACTCGTCTCGCGGCCGAGTGCGACACACAGGTTGTACACTTTGGTCTGTGGGAGCAGCTCGTCGAGCCAGATCGGTTGCACGGAGACGCCTTCGTCAATGGCCGGTGGTTCGTCCGTCCCCGACGCCCACGCGTCGAGTCGGGTCCCCGTTCGATGTTCGACAGCGGGATCGACGGCCGCAATGACGAACGGATTACGGATCCCTGCTTGGCCTTTTGCGAACGTGCAGAGCTTCTCTTTGAACGCTCGGTACGGTGAGGTCGTCATCGAACGATCGCCCCCGAGTCCGTGATCTCGATATCCAATTCTCGCTTTTCAACGAGTCGTTCGAGTCGCCTGTTCATCGTCTGGCGGTCGTCGGGGAGCATCCCGATCCGGTCGATATCGTCGGGCGTCCGGCCACCGACGATCTCCGTGAGTCGGTCGAGTCGAGTGCCAAGTTCTCCCACGTCGTGGGTGATTGCCTCGGCAAGTGATTCCGCACCAGCGAAGTCGTCAGCCGCTGATACGAGCGTGTCCTCGTCGGCTGTAGAGAGCGACGATATCGCCTCGTCGACAGTATCATACCACTGTCGGAGCTCACGAAGCGGGGTGATGTACGTCCGCTCGAAGGCGACCTGCGCCCCAGTTGGCAACTCCATAGCGGGCACGACCCAGGGATGCTCCGCGATCCGACCGACGAGGTCGGGAATGCCCCGTTCGGCAACGTACGCATCCCACGAAGTCCGAATCTCCTCGTCGAGTCCGGTCGTCGTCGCACCCACGAGTGCTTTCCAGCCGTCGGTCGTCCACCAGTTCCCCTGGGCGGAATCGAGAGCGTCACGCTGAGAGGCGACCGACGACTGCACGTCCCCGTCGATCCATTCGAATCGAGCGTTTCCGGCGGTAAGCTGTGCGTCGAACCGATAGAGGGATTCGAGCCGCCGATTCCAAACGTCGTTGACTTCGTCGAACCACTCCTGTCCCTCGTTTGTCTGCTCGATTGCCGCTCCGAGTCCATCGCCCTGTGACCGAATCACGGTCAATCGGTCGGATGTCGCGTCGATACGGTCGGACAGGGCTTCGACGAGCGATTCGAGCAACCCGGAGACGGCAGCCGAGTGGATGTCGGTATCGACGACCAACTGGACGTCCTCTCGCAACCCGGTGAGTGATGCGCGTAAGCGTTGGTTCGCTTCTTGGAGGTTGATGAGCCCATCTGCGATCGTTTCGGTCGTTTCTTTGAAGCCGCCCCCTTCGAGGAGCTTCCCGATCGGTTCGCGTGGCAGCAGCTTGAGCCTCGTTGTCGATAGGCTGCCCTGATCGAGAACGGCCTCGTTCTCCAGCGTGTTCCCGGCTTCGTCGACTGGCACCAACCGTCCCTCCCGGCAGAATCCCCAGATAATCGCGCAGAGTGCCGGTCGCGTCTCGTCGTAGAACGGTTTTTTCGAGACGATGCCGTCGAGCACCGTGTTCATGTTGAGCCCGTCGGTGCGATCTTTCAGCTGCCTACCCGTCAGCGCCATCACGTTGCTCTGGATCGTCTGTTTGCCCTGACTGGCAGACGGGTCCGACGCCGGCACCTGGATCGTGTGAGCCCACGCCGGAAGTGGATCGTCGGACGAAAGCTCCGCCAACTCCTGCAGGCGGTCATCTGTCACCTGCAACATCAGTGGGTGGAAGTCGTCGGGATAGCCGACATCGACGGCGATCGCTACCGCTGTCGAGAGGCCACCGATGTCAGTTCGGTCTTTCACCGTGTACGAACCACTCTCCATCGCGCTCACGAGCTTGCTCCGGACGGTGCTAGCTCGTCGGGTGAGGTCGCGTTCGACGGCAGGTGGCGTCGTGTGCGTCGAGACTGCGTCCCGGAGCGCCCACCACCTGACCAAGTGTGTTCGTAGATCGTCCAGCCCATCGGTATCGATCGACCAGTACAGCGTCTCCTCGACACGATTGCCCGCGGGTGCGTCCGGTCGGACTCCGTCTATCTCGATGGATACGTCGAGCCCGCCTTCGGAATCGACGGTCGTCTCGAAATCAGTTCCGTCGATACCGAACCTGTACGCGACAGGGTATTCCTCACCAGAGTCGCCGTATGGTACCGAATCCGGGAGCGAGAGATCTTGGGTGATGCGGCCCCAAAGATGCTCGTCCAGCGTGTCCAGTACGGCATCCCAGTCGGGGTTGCGCTCGTTGTCTTCCGCCTCGTCGTAGATGAGGCGTTCCTCTTGGGTGGCGAACCGGTAGCGTGCACCGCTCTCGTCTTCGTTTGGCCGGATGAACTTCTGGAGGCGACCGAGCGACTCCTCGACTCGGTTTTGCGTGCTGATCCAGGAACGGCCGTTGAGCTCCGACATCACCGAAACCGCGATGTTTCCCTCGTTGAGCGGAACGATGTCGTGGACGTGCTGCAGTAGCAACACGGCCTTCGCCACCTTGAGGTCGAACGGTTCCAACGCCCCGTCCCGAACCTCGTCAGCGATTCCGCGGCTCGCATCCAGCTCGTCACCGTCCGCGTTCTCTCCCGGACTGTCATCGTCGTCCTCCTCACTACGCGCCCCTTCGATGACACGCATGTCCTGCGTGAGTATCTCCCGGAGTTCTGGCTCGATCTGCTCGTAGAAATCGACGAGAGAGATGACGTGATCCGATTCGTCTTTCTCGACCCACGACTGCAGGAGGTTGTGCATCAGTGCCAGTATCGCGCGAGCGGTGCCAGAGAAGATCGATTTCGCTGGATCACTCGCCTCCTGCCGGAGATTGAACAGGATCTCGAGGAACAGGGGGGCGTGGTACGGGAGGAACGGGTAGAACTCGACGAGTTCATCGTCGCCGATGCTGTCGAGTGGCGGTTTGGTGTTCTGTTTGATCTCGTTGTAGACCAAGGACTCGGTCGGTTTTACCGACGCATCGTCGAGCACCTCTCGAACTGCTGTCGTCCCGAATTCGGATTTCTCGAAGAGACGGCGCTTTGCGATCTCACCGACGTGCTTGCTGGGAAGCTGGTAACGGTGTGGGAAGCGATCTTTGACGATGCTGAAATCCGCGCCGTGTGCGGCGAATTTCGGCTGGACGTCTTCGATCTTCGCCTGCGCGGTCGCAACCAGTTGGATATCGCCATCGCCGATGTCGTCGACGTTCTCGGCGAGCGTCTGGAGTTCGGTCAGACGCCCGAAGTCGGTCCCGATGAAGAGGCTCACCTCGTCCAGCAGCAACACGAGTTTCACCGGCTTCTCCAACTCGTCTTCACGCCCGGATCGAAGTTCTTCGAGCCTGCTTACCACTTCTTCCGGATCGATATCCGACGGTTGCAGGTCTGTATACCCGTCGCGAGTGTCAGTGACCTCCTCGAAAAGCCGGGGGAGCACGACATCTGCCAGGGCGCCATACTGCTGGATGTCCTTCCAAAGCCCGTCGGTCTCCCAGTTGTACTCGCTGGACGAGACGCTCAGCTTCTCCAGCACTGCTTCTGCACGCTCCTGGCGTTCGGACCATGCCTCGGTCGTGCGGAACCATTTCTCGAAGTAGGCGACATCGAGCTGTGAAGACAGTCCCGCCGCGATTCCATCGTCGACGCCGGTCAGATTAGGATCCTGATGTGCGTGTCTGAGGACGATCTCGCTGAAGCTCCGTTGCTTCTGCCCCTGGTACTTCAGCAGATTGACCGAGATCGGGATGACGTAGTAGTCCTCGTGGATCTCTCGCCAGTGGTCACGCAGCTGGTCCACCGTCTCGTCGTGAGCATCCCCCGCGAGGTCGGACCATACCGTCTCCTGTGTCCCCTCCAGCCAGTCAGTATCGAGCAGCCCGTCGAGGACGGTCAGTAGGTGGCTCTTCCCACTCCCGTAGTAGCCGTAGAGCCAGTAGTTGGTCCCGGTCCGCATATCGTCGGCCCGGTCGAGCATCCGGTCGACGAAATCCCGGATAAATCGCCGAGAGTCGGCCGTCATATGGTACGACCGAATCGCCCGTGTCCGATGGTCGCGCTCGTCTCGGTCGATACGAACGGACTCCTCGAAGTCGTCTGGGAGGTCGGTGAACCAGTTCTTGTCGACCATCAGGTCGCTCCCCCGTCTTGCACCCACGAATACGGCTCGTCCGTGGGACGAAAGTCGAGATCGCCACGAAGCTCGAGACACTCCCACGCATCAGTGCTGGCGACACGGTCGAAGAGTTCCTCCCAGCGATCCTCCGGCTGGAAGAGATAGAGCAGCCCGCGTGGCGCAGTGGTCCATTCGTCGTCGGCTCCGTACGAGTAGTCCATCGAGACCAGCAGCGGCACGTCACCTACCGAAGGGGGCGCACCCACGATAGCCTGCTGCCCGTCGAGGACGCCGATTTCACGCATCACCGATCGGAATCCTTCGCACCATCGTTCGGTGGTCGACTCCGCATAGTCGAACCCGCTCCCGTCGGAATACTCGAGTCGATCGAGAATCCGGATGAGCGTCTCGTTCGAGAAGTCGAGCGGTTCCTGCTCCCCCCGCGCGGCACGAGCGACGTATTCGTGGACGACGTACCGGACCAGTGAATCGTCCGCAGTCAGGTACAGGTAGAGAATCTGGGCCTTATCGCGCGTCGTCTTGCACTCGTCGAAGATTGCTGGAAGCGCGCTCGGATTCGGGAGCGCGGTGGGTGCGTCTTTGAATCGCGACGTCAGGACGCGATAGATCTTCTGTGAACTCCCTCTCGTGCTCCGGTTCGATCGGCGTTCGTCGAACCACCTTTTCTTGACGTCGTTCCAGTTGCCGTGTTCGGCGTAGAGTCCAGCGAGGTCCTCGGCTCGGTCGACGAGGAGCCCGCACATGGTCAGATCCATGCCCGTCTCTTCCGGGGTGAGCTGACGGGACAGAGACGGGAGGGGAGCGCCTCGTCCGTCGGCGACGAAAGTCATACCGTGGTAGACTGAACCGACGTACTTTAGATTTCGTCTCTCTCGACCACCCCGAGGACGACTCTCCGTACCCGCCGCAGTGTCCAGATTTGGCACCGGTCGCGTGACGCGGGGAGGGCACCGGACGGACCGTCGCCTCGGCACGGAAGTGCCGTCCGTGGTCTCCGCTCCCTCCCGACCACGAGGAATATCCTGTCGGCTGTAACCGTTGCAAGATCTTGCTCGACTTACAGCCGACAGTATATGTGTCCGCGTCCCAATCACCCTCCATGCTTCCCTCACACGTTCTCGTTCCCCTCGACGGCTCCCCGCTCGCGGACGAGGCGCTCGCGGAGGCACTCGCCCTCTTCGACTGCCGGATCACGGTTCTGAACGTCGTGACGCCGCTCGATTCGGCGATGAGCGAGGGCGGAGTGCTCGACACCGGCGAGGACCGGCGCGACCGGGCTCGTGATCGGGCCGACCGGCTCGTCCACCGGGCGCGCGACCGGGCCACCACGGCAGACCGCTCGGTCGACACCGTCGTCCGGACCGGCGACCCGGCGGAGACCATCCTCGAATACGTCGACGACCACGATGTCGACCGGGTGGTGATGGGGGGTCACGGCGGCGAGCGAACCGCCGTCGCCCGTCGCTTGCTCGGCACCGTGGCGACCGCCGTCGTCGGCGAGGCGCCCGTGACCGTGACCGTCGTTCGTTGAGGAGTATCGGCAATCAGCTCCGGACAGGTACGGTAACCCTCTTAGCCGAGGACGGCGGCGAAGGCCTTGTAGAGGCCGAAGCCGACCGCGATCGAGCTGACGAGGGTGACGACCCAGAAGACCAGGGTCACGCCGATTTTCCGCCGGGAGACGCCCGCGGAGCCGCCCGCGAGGCCGCCGCCGATCACCCCAGAGATGATAATGTTGTTGAAGGAGATGGGGATGCCGAGCGCGATGGCGAGCTGGGCGATGACGAAGCCGGGAACGAGCGCGGCGATGGAGCGTCGGATTCCGAGCTGGGCGTACTCGCGGGAGGTGGCCTGCAGGAGTCGGGGGGCGCCCATCCACGCGCCGGCGAGGATGCCGGTCGCCCCGAGCGCGAGGAGGACGATGCCGGGGAGGCCGAGTTCGGCACCGTAGAGGTTCTCCAGCGGGCCGGTGGCGAGGCCGACCTGACTACCGCCGCTGGAGAACGCGACGACGCTTCCGAGGACGACGAGGAAGGTCCGGATACCGTCATCGACCGACGCCTGCGTCCGTCGGCGGATGAACTGGAAACTCACCACGGCGGCGACGAGAGTGACCAGAGCGACCACGGGATCGACGGTGGCGACGGTCGGCGCGTCGGCGAGGCGCGCGAGAAAGCCCGCGACGGAGCTCTGGGTGGCGTCGGGCGGCGACGGAATGATCGCCAGTTGGACGTTGGCGATGATCCCGCCGACGACGGCCGCCAGTATCGGGACACCGACGGTTTCGGGGATGTCGTCACGGCGGAGAATGGTCGCCGTGAGGTAGGCGAGTCCCCCCGAGACGGGTGGGACGAGCGCCCAGAAAGTCGCGATCCGACGGTAGGTGTCGACGGCGGGGTCGCCGCCCAGCGAGAGGCCAACACCGACCATCGCCCCCGTCGTCGCGAACGCCGCGGGGATGGGGTAGCCGCTGTAGACACCGAGGGCCATGAACCCCGTCGCGGTCAGGAGGCCGGCCGTCGCCGCCAGTGACGTGATCTGAACGCCGTTGACGAGCCCGGATCCGACCGTCTCGGAGATCGCACCACCCTGTGTCAGGGCGCCGAGCGCGGCGAGGATGCCGATCAGGAAGGCGGCCCGCATCGTCGAGATGGCGTTGGCACCGATCGCCGGCGCGAACGGCGGCGAGTTGCTGTTGGCGCCGAGCGCCCACGCGGTGCCGAAACTGGTGAGCGTCGCCAGCGCGACGAGCGCCCAGAACACGACTCCGGCCACGCTCACTCCTCACCAATGGGTGTACACATGCTCGACGATTGTGCCGGTGATCGAATAAACGTTCGCGCTACGATCACACGTTCGTCTCGGCCCGGAACTCGAAACGTGCCCCGCCCTCCCGGCCCTCGGTAACCGATACGGTCCAGTCGTGTGCCGCCGCGATCTGTTCGACGATGGCGAGGCCGAATCCCGTTCCCTCCTCGGATGTCGTGAATCCGTGTTCGAACACGTCGTCGCGTTCGGCTGCGGGGATACCGGGGCCATCGTCCTCGACGGCGAAGCCCTCGACGAAATCGACCGGTTCGACCCGCACTCGTACGTCGTCGCCGTGTTCGACGGCGTCGTCAGCCTCCGGCTGACTGCTCGTGGAGCCGTGCTCCACGGCGTTTCGGAAGAGGTTGGACAGCAACTCCCGCAGGCGGTCGGGGTCGGCGTCGATGCTGGTGTCTTCCACGGAGAGCGTGGCCGACGCGGTGTCGATCTGTTCCCACGCCTCCGTCGCGATCTCCTCCAGCGAGGTCGACTCGAACTCCAGCACTCGCTGCCCCTGTTCGGCCATCGCCAGCAGGTCGTCGATCAGGGCCTGCATCCGATCGACGGTCGTGCCGATATCCGTACAGAAGTTCCGGACGGACGCGGCGTCGACCGCGCCATCCGCAGAATCGAGGGTCGCCTCGAACTGCGTGAGTTCGGCGTCGAGGAGGGCAAGCGGGTTGCGAAGATCGTGTGCGACCGTCTGGCCGTACTGCCTGAGGCGGTCGTTCTGGGCCTCCAGTTCCCGTTCGTACTCCTTGAGCGCCGTCACGTCGCGGTTGATCGCAACGAATCCCGTGATGTCGTCCTCGTCGTCGGTGATCGGCGCGATGGTCTGATCGACAACGTATCGCGTGCCGTCCTTGCGTTCGTTGGTCACTTCGCCCTGCCAGATGGCCCCGCTGAGGATCGTCTCCCAGAGGTCGCGATAGAACGCCTCGTCGTGGTCGCCGGAGCGGAGCATCGCTGGCGTCCGACCGATCGCCTCCGCGGCAGAGTACCCGCTTATCGTCTCGAAGGCATCGTTGACGTACTCGATTGTGCCGTCCGCGCCGGTGATGAGGACGCTGTGGCCGGCGTGTTCGACCGCGCTCCGGAAGCGTTCGAGATCCCGTTCCTGACGCTTGCGGTCGGTCGCGTCACGGACCGTGTTCACCTGGTAGGGCTGGCCGTCGATCGTCACGCGCGAGGTGACGATTTCAGCGGGCACCGTCTCGCCGGTGTCTACCCGCTCGATCTGCGTCTCGTAGATCCGTCGCTCGCCGTCGTCGAACGAAGCCCAGTACGCACCGAACCGCTCCCGATCGAGATTGGGATCGAGCGCCGTCATGTGTCGCGTCCGGAGGTCGTCGCGGTCGGTGCCGAACAGGTCCGCGAGGCGTTCGTTGACGTACGTGGCGTAGCCATCGGCGCCGTAGGTGCCGATGCCGATTCCGGCCTGATCGATCGCCTGCTTGAGAAAGGCCAGATTCAGTTCGCGCTCCTTGCGCTCCGTGACGTTTCGGTTGACCGCGACGAAGCCGGTGATCTCGTCGGTCTCGTCGGTGATCGGCGCGATGGTCTGGTCGATGATGTACTGTTGGCCGTCCTTCCGTTCGTTGACGATCTGCCCGTCCCACGTCTCGCCCGACGCGATGGTCTCCCAGAGATTGCGATAGAAGTCGTCGCCGTGTTGCCCGGATTTGAGCATGGATGGCCGGCGGCCGATCGCCTCGCTCGCCGCGTAACCGGTGGTCTCCTCGAAGGCGTCGTTGACGTAGGTGATCGTGCCATCCGTGTCGGTGATCAACACGACGTGGCCGGCGTGTTCGACCGCGCTCCGGAACTGTCGATGCCGTCGTTCGCGCCGTTTTCGGGCGGTGATGTCTCGAATGATACCGTCGAAGTACACGTCGCCGTCCCGTTCGGTCCGAACCGCGCTGACCGATACCCAGATCCGGTCGCCGTCGAGCGTCTCCTGTTGCAGTTCGACATCTTGGATGACGCCCTCGGACTGCAGTTGCCGACACAGAGCGGTTCGGTCGTCGTCGTCGACATAAAAGTCGCTGGCCGCGTGATCGACCATGGCTTCGGCGGAGTCGGCGCCGAAGATGTCGGCGAGTGCCGCGTTGGCGTCGACGATGGTGCCCGCCCTATCGGCCGCGACTCGATACACTCCCATCGGGAGGCTCTCGACGATGCCTTCGTAGCGCTCCTGACGGGCGACACGCTCGACGCGGCCGATCGCGTGGGCGATATCGGTGCCGAGTTCAGCCAGCACCGCCCGCTCCCGTTCGTCGAACGCGTCGGGTCGGTCGGCGTACACGTTCAGCACACGATCGAGTCGGTCCCCGTCGACCAGCGGGACGGCGGCGCTGGCGTGATCGTCCCGATCGGGCGCGTCGTCGCGCCACGGAGCGTCGGCGGTCGAGCGGTCGTCGACGACGAGTCCTCCCGTCCGTATCGCCCGCCCGGTCACGCTCCCGTCGGCCGTGAGTTCGATGTCGTCCACGTACTGTGCCTCGACCTCGATGTCGATGCCCGCGCTCGCCCGGGGGACGACGGCGCCGGTCTCGTCGTCGTGGACGCCGATCCAGGCGAAGCGGTAGGGGCCGATGTCGCTGATCGTCTCGCAGACGCGGCGTTCGATCTCGGTCCGTGTGTCGGCGCGGACCAGCACCCGATTGACCTCTCTGACGAGTCGACAGAGACGGTCGAACCGCGCCGCCCGCCGTGTCGCGCGGTACTGCTCGATGGCGTGTTCGACTCGGTTGGCGAGCAGTTCGAACGCCTCCGTTTCGACCCCCTTCTGGAGATAGTCGGTGACGCCGCGGGCGATGGCCTCGCTGGCGATAGCCTCGCTTCCCGTGCTGGTAAAGAGGACGAACGGCAAGTCCGGATGCGCCTCGCGCACAGTCTCCAGCAACGCGAGGCCATCCATCCCGGGCATGTCGTAATCGGAGACGACGCAGTCGAACGACGCCGCGTCGAGTCGATCGAGCGCCTCGTTCGCGCTCGTCGCCGTCTCCACCGCGAGGTGATCGCTCACCCGTTCGAGATACTCCGCGGTCAGCGCTGCGAACTCGTCATTATCATCGACGTGGAGGACGCGTCCCGACGTACCCGTCTCGTCCATAGACGGTGATAGACCAAGTTCCACCAAATACCCCTTGCCTATTCCCGATACTGGAAAACGCTTCGGCCCGCGGATCGCCAGACTGGCTGCGGAATACCAGTCCGTGTCCGTGTCCGTCGATTCTCGTTCACGTCCCGTCGGCGTCGGCACCCGTCGCGCGCAGGTACTCCTCCAGCAACGTCGGGAACTGGCCACCTCGGACGTATCGGAGGCCGAACTCGTCGGCCCAGGAGACGATGCCGCGGTCCTCGGTGACGACGCCGGCGTCGAGTTCGCGAGCGAGGACGAGCAGGTCGAAATCCTCGCGGGAGTCGAGGACGCCCTGTCGAAGCGCGCGACGGTACTTATCGCGCATGTTCGAGAGGACGCGGTCGGCGGCGGTCATGTACTCGTTCGGATCGTCGGCGGTCATGTCGTCGGGGCCGAGCTGTTCTACCTCGCGGATCGCCTCCTCGGAGACACGGAGGCCGCGGTCGACCCGGTCGCTCATCTCGTCGATGAAGTCGTAGACGATGTTCGCCGGAATCGTCACGCCGTAGCGATCCGGGCTCTTGCGCACGACCCAGGTGTCCAGCCGCGAGAACACCTCCCCGTCCACGTCGCGGTCCCGGAGCATCGCCGCGAGTTCGTCGTGGATCGAGGGCGGCATGTAACACGAGATATTGAGTTCGAGTCTGGCCGTCGCCACGAGATCGAGCAGTCGAAGAACGGCCGCCTCCAGCGATTCGTCGTCCCGGCGAATCTCCTCCGTGATGAACAGGGAGGTGTCGAGGACGAACCGCTGTCGCGGGAGCGAACCGGACATACCCCGGGGTTCGTCGGTCAGGCACAAAAGGTATCCTGCCGATCGAGGGGTGGCCGATCCGATCGGCGTCGAGTCCACCCCGGCGCTTTTCACCACGACCGTCGTCCGGGGCCTATGGACCGGGAGCTGTACGAGCGGCTGGACTCGACGGCGTCGACACCGTCGGAACTGTTCGAGCATTTCGAACGGTGTACCGGCGACGGTCGGGCGTACCACGTCCTCCCGGACACCCGGCACGGCGTGGAGCGAGGCACCGTCGTCGTCGACGGCACCGTCGTCCGCGGCTACCCGAGCGTCCCCCGGATGCTCGTCCTCGACACCGTCGTCCGCGGCTACCCGAGCGTCCCCCGGATGCTCGTCCTCGACACGGGCGTCCGATCCGTGTTCGATGGCGACGAGACGGTCGTCGTCGAGGAGAAACTCGACGGATTCAACGTCCGTATCGCGGACGTAGGCACGGACGGGCCGCTCGCGTTCACCCGGAGCGGCTACGTCTGCCCCTACACGACCGGCCGGGTTCGCGACCTGCTCGACCTCGGCGCCTTCTTCGCCGACCACCCCGAGGCGATGCTCTGTGCGGAGCTGATCGGGCCGGAGACGCCTTACACCACCCACGACTACGACGACGTGGGCTCCCACGCCGTCCGGGTGTTCGGCGTTCGGGACCGGGCGTCGGGCACGCCGCTCCCGGTGGCTCGTCGGCGCGACCGCTGTGCGCGGTACGGCTTCCCCCAGCCGCGGCTGTTCGGCCGATGTGCGCCCGAGGAAGCCGTCGAAACCGTCCGCGACGCCATCGCCGACCTCGACGCGTCGGGGCGCGAGGGCGTCGTCCTGAAGGCCGGCGACGGCGAGCCACGAGTCAAGTACACGACCGCGGCCCAGCACCACGCGGAACTCGCCTACGCGTTCTCGCTCCCGTTCGACTACGGCCGCGACTTCCTCTTCTCGCGGATCGTCCGCGACGCCTTTCAGGCCGCCGAGTGCGACGACGACGCGGCACTCGAACGCCGCGCTCACGACCTCGGCGAGTCGGTCCTCTACCCGATGGTCGAGACGATCCGGCGCGTCGAGGCGGGTGAGACGGTCGGCGAGAGACACACCGTCCGCGGTGATCCCGACCGCATCGACGCCCTCCTCGATCACCTGCGCGACCAGTCGTTGACGGTCGAGGTGGTCGACGACTATCGGGAGGACGGCGAACGCGTCGTCGAGTTCGTGAAGGTGGCCGAGTCGACGACGGATCGGATTCGCTACTATCTGGAGGGTGGGACGCGGGACGAGTGACAAACACCGGTCACAGCCCCCAGAACGCGGTGATACCCGCGGTCGTCACGACGGCGAGGAGGAGTTGGAGCGGCCCGCCGACGCGGACGAAATCGCGGAACTCGTACTTTCCGGGGCCGTAGACGAAGAGGTTGGTCTGGTAGCCGACGGGCGACATGAACGCCGTGCTGGCGGCGAAGGTCACCGCGAGGACGAACGAGAAGGCGTCGACACCGAGTCGCGTCGCCGCGTCGACGGTTTCGCCGACGAGGTCAGACCCCGCCGTGAGGACGATTTCGACGAGCGTCTGTTCCGGGGCCAGCGCGTCGAGGTTGCCCTCGGCCGCCGCCTCGGGCACGAGGTCAACGCCGTTCACGTCCAGCAACGCTCGGAGCTCCGCGTCGGTGATCCGGACGGTGTAGACATCACCCGGGTGGATGGTCGTCGATCCGGTCGGGTCGCGGTAGTACTCGTCGTCGCGAAGGAGCTGGACGATCTCAGCCTTGAAGCCGAACGCTTCGAACGCCTCTGCGATGGTCATCCCGACCGCGGGCGACTCCTCGCGGACGACCACTTCGGTCAGGTACTCCTCTTCGTCCGTCGTCTCCCGTTCGCTCCGGGGGTGGACGTGCGCCGGGGTGAGCCAGTAGCCGACCGTGAACAGGTAGGCGCTGCCGACGAGGAAGACGACGGCGCCGAGATGCGTGAACTCGAACATCGAGAACGGCCGTCCGAGGTACTCCGCGGCCAGACTGCTCGCGAGCAGATTCGTCGACGTGCCGACGAGCGTGAGCATCCCGCCGAACATCGACGCGTACGAGAGCGACAGGAGGAGTTTCGACGGCGACGTGCCGTTCTCGTGGGCGAGGTCGCTCACCATCGGCATCAGGACCGCCACCGCCGCTGTGTTGTTGATGAGCGCCGAGAGCGGCCCGACGATTCCGATGGTCGCGCCGAGCTGTCGGCGCTCGCTCGATCCGGTGTACGCCGCGACGATCGACTGCAGGCGCTGGATCAGGCCCGTGCGTCGGACGCCGTCGCTCAAGATCATCATCGCGAGGATGGTGACCGTCGCGGCGTTCGAGAGACCCGACACCCCCTCGCTCGGTGAAATACCCGTCCACGGGCGAAGCACCATCAGCGTCACCATGAGACCGAGCGCCGTCACGTCGATGGGAACCGGTTCAGTCACGAACAGGGCGAGCGCGACGGCGACGAGCAGGAAGACGAGTATCGCCCCGGTCGTCAGTGTCGCCATCGCCGCAGTCGTTTTCGAGGAAGGCTCAAATAAATCAGGAGACTTCCCGACGACCGGGAACGGTGTCGGGCGGTGCGACGAGCGGCGACTACTCCACCACGGCGAACCAGAATACGACCCCGACGACGAGTGCCAGGACGCCGAGCGCGATACTCCTGAGTTCCAGACTCGCCAGGAGCGCGAGATTCGACGCGACGCCGACGAGTGGCACCCACGGGACGCCGGGCACTCGAAACAGGCGCACCTGGTCCGGCTTGCTTCGGCGTGACTGAATCAGCGCCACGTTCACGAAGACCAGTCCCGCGAGCAGCATGAAATCCGCGAAGTGTGCGAGAGATTCGAGGCCGAGCACCACGCCTCGTGCCGACTCGCCGGGAGCGGTCCCGAAGAGGACACTGAACGTCAGGAAGAACGCGAGGATCAGACCACCGGTTACGGCTACGGCGACCGTCGGCGTGCCGGTTCGGGAGCTGATCCGCCCGACTGCGTCGGGCAGCTGTCCGCGTTCGGCCATCGCGAGCTTCACGCGTGATCCGGCGAGCACCGTCGCGTTGGCTGCCGAAATCATCGACAGCAGAGCGCCGACGACGAAGACGTAGAAGCCGACATCGCCGAGGTAGTACTGGGCGGCGCGGGCCATCGCCACCTCTCCGTGTTCGGCGAGGAGGCCCGTCGCGGCGTCGGGAGTCGACAGGCCGGCTCGTTCGGCGAGGAAGGATAGGAAGCCGGCGTCGTTGATCGCGAGGACGACGACGACGACCACCAGCACGTACAGGACGGTCACGAGGCCGATGCTCAGGAAGATGGCCCGCGGGACCGTCCGCTCGGGGGATTCGATCTCGCCCTCGCTGGTCGCGATCGCCTCGAAGCCGAAGAAGGTGATGAAAACGAGCGCAGCGGTCAGCGCCACGTCGCTGACGTGGGTGACGTTGGTCGCGAGCGACTGCGCGACCACGTCCGCCCGAAACGCTCGGAGACCGCCGAACAAGAAGAAGCCGATGAGCGCGATCTTCAGCCCCGTGACGACGATTTGGAACCACCCGGTCTCCTCGGCGCCGGCGAGGTTGATCGCCACGAGCATCGCCAACACGACGGTGGCGGGCGCCCAGAACGGGAGCGCCGACGAGACGGAGAACGCCGGGAGCAGAAACCGGGCGAACCAGTCGGCAAAACTCGCCAGATAGAACGCGGCGCTCGCGGGATAGCCGAGGACCAGGAGCCAGCCGACGAGATACGACCAGTCGGAGTCGAACACTTCGGCGACGTAGGCGTAGCCGCCCCCGTCGACGGTGTAGATGGTCGCGAACTCGGCGTACGTGAGCGCGGTGACGGAGGCGACGACGGCCGCGAGGACGAAGGAGACGGCCGCCGCCGCGCCGACGTTGGCGACGGCCAGTCCCGAGAGGACGAAGATGCCGCCGGCGATCATCGTTCCGACGCCGATGGCCGTCGCGCCGAACAGTCCGATCGATCGCTCCAACGCCGATTCGGGCGCCCCGTCCGTTTGATCGCTGACCACGCCACCACTCACCCGGGCGGACGTTCGCCACTAGTCGAATTAAGACTACGCCGTTTTCCGACGCTCTGGGAATCCGGCCGACCACACTAGCATCCCAAAAACATCGGAAAATTCATATTCACACTATATATAAAAAATCTAGCACAAACGAGAAAAACACAGAAAACTTGGGAGAAATAGAAAATAGTGGAATAAGATAGATAAAAAATCGATAAAAATAGAAAAATCAAAGATAAATAAGAATATAGACTTATTTTTGCGGTATTAGCGGAGCATAAAGATATGGGATTAAATACCTCGGTTAAAGGTCCAGAACAGCTGTATTATGGCTAACAGCCGATATAGGGAAAATCAACGGATTGAAAACATAAAAATAATAGGTATACTGCTATATTGGTACGATCGGACATCGATCCGGACGGCGACACAGTCCGATCACGGCGGACCGCAGTCGAGACTGACGGTGGGTCGTCGATGTTTCGTGGGCGGGTGACGGGGGGTTGCCGTCACCGTGAGCTATCGATCCGCGTCGGGGAGATGATCTGTCCGGAGTGTCGTAGCGGTGGATCGCACTGGTATCCCAGCGGTAGTTGCCACGTCGTTCCGGACACTCGAATCGTCTTTCCCGAGTGAGATAGGCTTTGGGGTGCCTCCACAACGCTTATGTCCCATGGCAGCGCGTCTCCCAGCATGCGGCAACTCGAGTTCGACATCGAGGGGCAGAGTTTCACCGCCGACCTCCTCGCCGACGAGGCACCGGAGTCGGTCGCAGCGTTGCGCGAGTTCCTCCCGCTGGAGTCACAGTTGATGCACGTCAGGTGGAGCGGTCACGCGACGTGGATCAACATCGACGAGGTGGATCTGCCGGAGATCCCGCGCGAGAACCACACCGTCTACCCGTCGCGGGGCGACATCCTGCTCTACCCGGGCTACCGCAACGAACAGGAGATACTCGTTCCCTGTGGGCCGACGTGCTTCAAGAGTCCCGCGGGCGAACTGGCGGGAAACCACGTCGCGACGCTTAACGCGAGCCGTGAGGAGCTCGCGGAACTGGAACAGGCGACGCTCGAAGACGGCATGATGGACATCGTCGTCCGAGAGAAGTAGCGACGCGAGGGCGTTGTTCGGGCAGTTTTTCCGGTATCTTCAACAGGGTGTGTGGTGTACGTTCGCACGGTTAGCAGTATGCCCCGAGAGATTCACGACTGCGTCGACGAGGCACGACTCCGAACCGATATCAGAACGAACGCCGAGTACGGTGCCGTCCCGGTCGACGACGGGAACGGTCGGACGGTCCTGACGGGCACGGAGGCGAACAGAGACGCTCGCGAGCATTTCGTGACCCAGTTGGAGGCCGCGGGCCTCGACGTGCGCGTCGACGCCGTCGGCAACGTCGTCGGTCGGTGGGTGCCGGAGACGGCCGACCCCGCGGCGCCTGCCGTCGCGACGGGGAGCCACCTTGACTCCGTTCCTCGCGGCGGTATCTTCGACGGCGTCCTCGGCGTCTACGGCGCACTGGAAGCGGTTCGGGCGCTCCAGGCGGCGGATATCTCGCCGCGACGCCCTATCGATGTCGTCTGCTTCACCGAGGAAGAGGGCTCGCGTTTCTCCGACGGCGTCCTCGGCTCGTCGGTCGCCAGCGGCCAGCGGACCGTGGAGGACGCCCTCGCCCTCGAAGACGACGAGAGCATAACCCTCGATGAGGCCCTGACCGACATCGGTTTTCGTGGTACTGGTCGGATCGACGCCGGCGACTGGGACTCGTGGCTCGAACTGCACGTCGAACAGAGCGAGCGACTCGAAGAGGCGGGCGCTCCGGTCGGTATCGTGACATCCATCACGGGGACGATCCGCTGTCTGATCGAAATCATCGGCGAGGCGAACCACTCCGGCTGTACGGCGATGCACGACCGGCGTGACGCGCTGGCGGCGGCGAGCGAAATCGTCCTCGACGTGGAGCGCACGACGAACGATGTCGTCGAGGAGTACGGCGAGACGGTCGTCGGAACGGTCGGCAAACTCGATGTCGCTCCGAACGCCATCAACGTGGTTCCCGGGCGCGTCGAGATGGGCGTCGACGTTCGCGATGTCGCGTACGAGCCGATGGAGTTGATCGTCGACCGCGTTCGCGAGCGGCTGTCGGCGCTCGAAGACGAACGCGGGGTCGTGACGACGTTCGAACGCCCGTACGACATCGAACCGATCGGGATGTCCGACCGCTGTACGGATGCGTTGCGCGCGGCGGCGTCGGCGTCGTCGACTGACGCGATCGAACTTCACTCCGGCGCGGGGCACGACACCATGCACATCGCCAAGGTCACCGACGCGGGGATGCTGTTCGCGCCGTCGCGCGACGGGGTGTCACACAGCCCGATGGAGTGGACCGACTGGGAGAGCTGTGCGGCCGTGACGCAGGTGCTGGCAACGGCGCTGGCCGATCTCGCCACCGAGTGAAGGCACGCTGTGAGCCGGGGACACGGGATCGTTTTCGACGAGAAACGTGAGCGGCAGGTGACCACGGCCGGTCGTGTCGTCGCAGGTGTCGCTGACCGAAGCCGCGGCGTCGTCGGGATCGATGGCTCTCCTCGCCGCCGTTCCGACTCCGGTTACCGACCGTCGATTCGTTCACTCATCGCTCGCTTCGCCTCCGTCCGCGACCACCGACGCCTCGCCGGTGCTGAACATGTCCTCGATGCCGTACGTTCGGAGTGCGGTGTACGTGACGAATGCCGTCGGGAGACCGATCATCCACGAGATCTCCATCAGCGGTACGCTGACGAGCGCGCCGACGACGAGGCTCCCGACACCGGCGACGGAGAACCCCTTCCAGTACCAGAACTTCGAGGAGTCGTCACGTTTGTACAGCTCCGGGATATCCGTATCGCGCTTCCGGACGAGCCAGTAGTCGGCGATCATCACGCCGAGGGCGGGCCCGAGGAACAGCGCGTAGAAGTTGATGAAGGTGAAGAACCACTGGCTGGTGAACAGTACCCACGGGAAGGTCAGCACGGAGAGGATGCCCGTGAGGATGACGCCCGTCTGCCAGGATACACCCAACGAATCCTGGAAGATATGCGTGGGCGGCAGGATGTTCATCGTCAGGTTCGTGGAGATCTGAGCAGTCAGCACGAAGATAAGCATGAGTGCCCCGAGGATCGGACTCGGTGCGACGTTCATGATGGCCTCGATGGGATTCGGATTGCCGGTGAAGATGCCGAACACCAGTCCGACGATCATCATAAACAGGAGCGGTGGTGCGAGCCCGAGTAAGTGGCCGGTGATGTGGTTCCCCGACCCCTCGGACGGCTTCAGGTGACGGCTCATATCCGACGCGTTCAGACCGCCCGTGATCACGGTCCCCACGGAGGCGGCAATTACCGTCCAGAAGCCCATCCCCCACGTCCCTTCGTAGGTGACGAGCGTATCAGGCAGCGTGTTCGCCGTCCACACGACGTACACCGTGTAGGACATGAGGACGATGATGACTCCCGCCGCGATGGAGTCGAACCACTTGATTGAGGTCACGCCTTTGATCGAGAGCAGGATGTTGAACAGCGTGAACAGGCCGAAGTAGACGAACTCGTTGCCGAAGCCCCAGAGCGTCATCGTGATGACGTTCATGGCGTTCGCGCCGATCCAGTTGCCGATACCGAGCCACGCGATGGCCGGGATCGCCCGCATGAAGTTCGGGATGTTGGCTCCTCGGACGCCGAACGACGACCGGGTTTGTGCCGAAAAGGGAATCCCGGTTTCGTACCCCGGGAGACCGTTGAACACGAAAAACAGGGCGATCACGAACGCGCTGACCCCGACGGCGATGACTGCCTGGACGAGGTTCAGCGCCCCCTGCGGATGAATTGCGAAGAACGCTACTGCGAACGACTGGACGACGATCATCGAGGACCACCACACGGGGATGTAGTGTGTGAGCCCCATCTCTCGTTCGTCAGCCGGAATCGGTTCCAACCCTTCGGAGTTTGTTTCTTCTGACATGCTGATCACGCTGTGCCATTCGCTGACACGGGCATATCCGCGAGTACAGTTCTTGTGTAAACATATATAGCTTCCGGTCTGTGGAGGGGTAGCACACGGTGTGGGTACGATAGTCACAGTTAAGATGCCGCGCCCAGTGGGCTAGCCTATGACCGCTGACTTGGTCATTAGCGACGGGACGATAGTAACGCCAGAGCGACTCCTCGAGGCTGATCTCGCGGTCGACGACGGGATCATCACCGCTATCGGGGACCGGAAACACATGCCCGCGGCCGACGACGTCGTGGATGCGTCGGGACAGTTGGTGATGCCCGGCGTCGTCGACCCGCATGTACATATCGACGGCTACCTCTCGAACGACTCCTACGAGACGGGGACGAGCGCGGCGGCGCTGGGCGGCGTCACCTCGTGTGTCAACTTCGCGTGGGAGGCGTGGATCGGTGACCTCAGCGTCTGGGACGAGGAGGGCACGCTGATGGAGGCGGTGGAGCGCCAGAAGCGCAAGGGCGAGGACTCGCTGATCGATTTCGGCCTTCACGGTGTCATCACGCGCGAGGACCCGGCCGTCTTCGACGAACTCGACGCCGTGGTGGAGGAGGGTGTTACCTCGATCAAGATGTTCACGGCCTACGAAATCGGCCTCTCGAACGGATTCATGAACCACGTGTTCGAGGAGGTCGCCGATCGCGACGCCGTCGCCGTCCTCCACACGGAGGATGCGTCCGTCTGCAACCACCTGACGGAGCGCCTCAAGGCGAACGACGAGGGGCACCCCCGCGAGTACCCGCGCGCTCGGCCGGACTACGCCGAGGCGATGGCCGCCGAGGACGCAGTCCGGATGGCACAGGAGGCCGGCGCCAAGTACTACGGTATCCACACCTCCTGTGCGAAGGCCGCAGACGTTCTCGAAGACTTCCAGACCGATGGCAGCGAGGTCCGGGGCGAGACCTGCACCCACTACGCGGCCCTCGACGAGTCCGCGTACGAGGCACAGGGGAGCCTCGCGATTCAGGCACCGCCGCTGCGCACGCCCGCCGACCGGGACGCGCTCTTCGACCACCTGCACGACGGCGCGCTGAGTGTCGTCTCGACCGATCACGTCGCCTTCCGGCGCGCCGATAAAGAGGTCGAACACTGGTGGGACAGCTCCTTCGGCGTCAACAGCCTGCAGACGACGCTGCCCGTCTTCCACGACGAGGCGGTCAACGAGCGCGGCTTTTCGTACCCCTTCCTCGTGCGCGTCATGTGCGCCAATCCCGCTCGCACGTTCGGTCTCCCCGGCAAGGGGACGCTCGAACCCGGCACCGACGCCGACATCGTCGTCTTCGATCCCGACGAGGAGTACACCATCTCCGCCGCCGACAACGCGTCCGTCGCGGACTACTCCATCTACGAGGGCCGGCAGGGGACCGGGCGCGTAAAGAAGACCTTCCTCCGTGGCGAGCTCATCGCGGACGACGGTGAGGTCGTCGGCGAACCGGGATACGGCGAGTACGTCCACCGGGAGCGTCCGGACTGGTCGCCGAATCGACAGTGAACCGCGACGACGTGTTGGACGACGCGTACTGATCCGTTCGCTCTCCTTTTCAGCGGTGTAACCCGCGAGTCCCGACTGACGGTCACGACGGCGTCCTCGCTACACACGGCGCGAACACGAGTACCTCGCCGTCGCCGATGCTGGCTCTCGATCACCTATCGTCCGCCGTGCCGTCTGTCGATTCGTATCCTCGTCGCTCTCGACCACCTCACCGTTGCTCACGAAACGTGAACAGTACCGACTTCGATTTATATATGCGCTGTCGCAAGGCGTCACTCCGATCCAGCTCGGGCGGGCTAAGAGCGGTCCACGCACTCAAATATGCCCGAAGATAATATATTGGACTATATGTGGCTGAAAAGAACTACCATCCCGTCGAACTAGCGCCCATTGCGGTTCACACATACCGAACGCTTATACACGCACGTGGCAACTGGTGACCATGAACGACAACCGCGCGCGCCCGGTCAAGACGACACAGACGTCGATCAGGATCGGCCGAGAGATTCAACGACGCGATGGGGCGACGCTGACCGAACTGTCCGAGGCGCTGGAACTGGCGAAAAGCACCGTCCACAACCACTTGGCGACGCTCGTGCACGAGGGACTACTGGTGGAAGAGGAGGGAGAGTACCACGTCGGTCTCCGTTTTCTGGAGTTCGGCGAACACGCCCGGAACCGGCGAGACCACTACACGCCAGCGAAGATTCAGGTGTACCGACTGGCGGAGTCGACGAACGAGGAGGCGAACTTCGCCGTCGCGGAGAACGGCTACATGTACTCTCTCGAGTACGTGATGGGCGACGCGAACCCGAGCAACCCGGCCGTCGGGAGTACATTCCTGACGGTCGGAAGCAAGTTCCGACTGCACAACTCCGCGCCCGGGAAGGCCGTCCTCGCGGAACTGCCGACGGAGCGTGTCGAAGATATCCTCGACCGCCGTGGACTCCCTGCGACGACCGAGAACACCGTCACGGACCGCGAGACGCTGTTCGCGGAGCTCGACACCGTTCGAGAACAGGGATACGCGACGAACGACGAGGAACTGGAGGTCGGATTCCGGTCCATCGCGGCACCCGTCACGCTGGACGATGGCACGGTGCTCGGCGGGCTGTCCATCGGCGGTCCGGCGTACCGCTTCGAACTCGACGACGCCTCGGTCGCGCGGTCGGTCGACATCCTCCACAACGCCGTCGAGGACGTCGAGCGCGAGATAAGTCAGATGATGCCGGCCGACAGCCCATAACAAATCTAATGGTGTTATTCTCTTCGTCGGAAGGAGTCATCGACAGTAACCTTTTACCGTGGATGTGCCGTGAAGACGTACATGGCCGAAACCAGTTCACTGGAGAATCCAGCCACGTTTCGAGTGACCAACGTGGGGGGAATCGACGAGACGACAGTCGATATCACACCCGGCGTCACGGTGTTGACCGGGCGCAACGCGACGAATCGCACGTCTTTCCTGCGGTCGATCATGGGTGTTCTCGGGAGCGACGGCGTGTCGCTAAAAGGCGACGCCGAGGAGGGGCGAATCGAACTGGCGCTCGGCGGCGAGGAGTACGTCCGGACGCTCACCCGGACGAACGGAACCGTCACCGCCGGTGGGAATCCGTATCTTGACGACGCCGAACTGGCCGACCTCTTCGCCTTCCTGCTCGAATCGAACGAGGCCCGGCAGGCCGTCGCTATGGATTCGGACCTGCGTGAACTCATCATGCGCCCGGTCGATACGGCGGAAATCCAGGCCGAGATTCGGGAGTGTGAACGCGAGAAGTCCCGGATCGACGACGAACTCGCGGAACTGGAGTCACTGAAAGATGAACTCCCCGAACTGGAGGAGGAGCGAACTCAGCTGGAGGCTGACGTCGAAGCCAAACGCGAGATGCTGGCGGCCAAGGAGGCCGAAATCGAGTCGCTGGACGCCAACGTCGACGAGACACGCGAGGAGAAACGAGAACTCGAATCGCGCTTGGAGGACCTCCGAGACAAGCGCGCGGCGCTCGAACGCACCCGTTCGGACATCGACCTCCAACAGAAGAGCATCGAGTCACTGACGACCGAACGGCGCGAACTCGAGGCGGAGCTTGACGACCTCCCCGAGGCGCCGATGGGCGAGTACGACGAACTCGACCGAGAGATTACGCGGCTCCGTGAGCGGACGGAGCGGCTGGAAAGCGAGGTGAGTAATCTCCAAGACGTCGTCCAGTTCAACGAGGAACTGCTCGACGGCACCGAGAACGCCATCGCCGATGTCCTCCAACCGGACGACGGGGTGGTAACCGACGAACTCGTCGACGATACCGTCGTCTGCTGGACCTGCGGGTCGGAAGTCGATACGGAGCGCATCACCGATACGCTCGACCAGTTGCGCGAGGTCCGCCAGGAGAAACTCGAGACGATCCGGGAACTGGAGTCGGACCTAGAGGAACTGCGCGACGAGCAACGTGATCTTCAGGATCGGCAGCGTCGTCGCGACCGAATCGAACGCAAACTCGGCGACATCGAGGACGAACTCGATCAGCGAAACGAGCGGCTCACCGACCTCCGCGAGAAGCGCGACCGCCTCAGCGGCGATATCGACGAGCTCGAAGCCGAAGTCGAGGCGCTCGAAGACGAGGAGTTCGGGGATATCCTCGACCTGCACAAGGAGGCCAACCAGTTGGAGTTCGAACTGGGACGGCTCGAATCCGACCTCGACGACGTGACCGATCGGATCGCCACCGTCGAGGACCGCCTCACCGAGGAGCGTCAGTTGGCGGAGAAACGCGAGGCGGTCCAGGAGCAACTGACGGACCTCCGGACGCGTATCGATCGGATCGAAGCGGAGTCGATCGAGCAGTTCAACGATCACATGGACGCCGTCCTCGACATCCTCGGCTATGCGAATCTGGAGCGCATCTGGATCGAACGCGTCGAACGGGCGGTTCGTGAGGGGCGACGAACGGCCGAACAGACGGCGTTCGAACTCCACGTCGTCCGCAGTACCGACACGGGAGCGACCTACGAGGACACTGTCGACCATCTCAGCGAGAGCGAACGGGAGGTAACCGGCCTCGTGTTCGCCCTTGCCGGCTATCTCGTCCACGAAGTGTACGAGACCGTTCCCTTCATGTTGTTGGACTCGCTCGAAGCGATCGACTCCGAACGGCTCGCCGACCTGGTGACGTACATGGCCGAGTACCCGACCTTCCTCGTTGTCGCGCTCCTTCCGGAGGACGCGGAGGCCCTCGACGACGCGTACGCGCGCGTTACCGATATCTGACGACGTACCAGGGCTCGGCGTTCATAGAATAACGAACATACTGTTGTTATAGGGAATATCGTAACTGCCCAGCGATTCTCGTCCGGACGGTCCGACGAGAATCGTTGATGACTTCCGATACTCCCTATTAGCTCCTGTCCTCATCGCAGTCACAGCCTCCTCGCTTCAGCAGTTCGACGACGCCGTACTGGGCGCCACAGGCCTCGCAGAGGACGTCGATGTCGACGAACAGGCGGAACTCACCGAGCGTCAGTCGGTCGGTCGATTGGAGACGTGTCAGTCCGCCTTCGACGACGGACTGGAGCCGTGATCGCAGACGCTGGATCGTCTCGAGGACGTTCTCGACGGTCTTCTCGTCGCTCGTGGACTCGTACTCCGCGTCGCGATACGTCTTGAGATACGACCGAATCGCCTGGTAGGTGACGAAATCCCGTTCCAGTTGCTCCACGTCGACGCCGGCACGGTCGAGTCGCGTGCGTGCTTCCATCCGCATTCCGCTACTCACGTCGTCGGCCGTCAAAAGACGATAGAGGTTAGCCACCTCTCCGTCGACGATGGTCCCCGTATCGGTCGACGAGAGCGCCGCTTCGAGCAGCTGCTGGTTGAAGTAGTCGGCGAGATCGCGGAGACTCCGTCGTTCCGGACCGTCTGCCGTCCACAGCGTTTCGAGTTCGTCACCGAGTGCGTCGTCGACCTCGTACGTCTCGATGAGCCTCGCGACCTTGTTCGACGGAGTTCCATCACCATCGGATGCCATGTCGTTGCCCGGCAGTACGGCGAGCCTCCTCATATACCTATTGCCTAGAAGCACAGCCGTTGGAAAGATAATAAAAATGGGCTATCTAGATTATCATATGTATTTTTATGCTTTTGCCACCAGATATTCATATTCTCAAATATATTCGGATAATTTACTGAATTAAGGTGCTAATTCGGGGATATAAATCCAATCGAAGCAGTATTAGTCCTTTGAAATTGAAAAGACGATACAATAGATATAGCACACAGATGAGTAACACATGCAAAAATATCAATATTTTTACTCACAGCTAAGATCTCTTTCCATTTCTTATTGCTGTAATACGCCATTTAGAACTTAAAATAGACTTTTAGTTGAAAAAGCGCCGGTATCCGCTCGTGCGAGATCCACAACGTATCAAAACTAATAGTATCGTAGCTGTGGTTCGAGTTGGGGGGGACTTCACAGAATTAAAAGAAAAACAGAATATTATTATATCCGTCATTTTGCTCTCATACCGAATCTCTCTCGCCTTCCCGTGACGACAGTCATCGGCTGATTCGTCCACCCGGTGCGCACCGGCAAGCGTCTCTCCCGTGTCACCTCGCCGCGCGGTCGTGACGACGGGAGACTGCCGTAGCCACGCGTACACGGCGAGTATCACCGTGAATAGTATCGCAACGGTGATCCCCGCGATGGCCGACCCCTCGCTCCGAGATTTTTGCGGAGTGACATGCGACTGTCCGTCCTCGCTGTCGACCAATTTCCGAGTCAGGGAGCGTCGCCGCCGGCCTACTCGCGGCGCATCTCGTCGCCGTCTCGCCGCGCTGGCGGCGTCTTCGAAACGACGAGGCCGAATTTGTCGCGGCGGTCGGCGACCCAGCGATACGCCCGTTCGCGCCGGCGTTCGTAGTCCTCGAACTGCCGGAGGAAGTCAACGATCGGTCGTGCGACCCCTTCGTCGACTGCCCGAACCGCCGCCTCTTCGACGGCCGCACCGCACGAGTACACCGCGTCGTCGGTCACGAGATGTGCGCAGTTTTCGTAGTCGTCTGGCAGTCGCTCACGGAGCGCTGGCGTGAGTTCCGAGAAGCCGACCAGCCGGAGATCGGTCCGATCGGCGATCTGGTCGGCCCACCACGTACAGAACCCGCAGTCGTCGTCGTAGATGCACGTCGGTTCCATACGCGGACAACGACCTCCGGCCGTATTTGCCTCTCGGATCGGCATCCGCCGACGCACTCGGTCGTCGTCCGCCTCGTCCCACTGTCGACGGTATCGTTTTGCCGCACCGTCTCGAACGGCGAGTCAGTGAGGTCCCCCCTTCGCACGGTGGCGGCGAGCGCTGCCTTCGTCTTCCTCGCCGAGCTGGTGCTGTGGCCGCCGCGTGCGGTCTACTGGACGCGTCTCGCCGCCGTTGTCGGCGACGGGTTCACGCTCGTGTTCGTCGGCCTCGTCGCACTTTCGCTCGGCGTGGTGTTCGCGTGGATCACGGGTGTGGCGGTGCAGCCGTTCGCTCTCGGCGCGTTCGCCGCGTACGTCGTCGGGATGATCGCGATCGAGGTGGTGTTGACGCCCAACAGTCCCGTCCACCTCGTCTGGTACGCCGCGCTGTCGACCTGTTTGGTCGGCGGTGTGGCGCTCGGGAGCCGGGTGGGGGACACCCGGAGGTAGCCGCGGGCTGATACCGCCCGTGGCCGATCACGCTACTCGTACCCCGGAGTGGCGAGTCTCCTGAAACAGGTACCGGCGGTGTGTCCCGGCGCCTTCACAATGCCCGTTCGATGTACCGGTTGATGGCCCGAACCCGCTCGTCGTCGAACGTCCACAGCGCTTCCCACTCGTTCTCGCTGACCCGCTCCGCGACCAGCGCGGCCGTGCGGGCGTCCGCCGACTCGGCGTGATAGACGACGAACCACGAGGAGCGGAACTCGCCGTAGTAGCCGGCGTGGATGACGCCCGGAAACGTCTTGGGCGGGAGCCAATCAGGCACGCCGTAGACGTGGATGTCGAGGTCGGTCTCGCCGAGCGTCCGGTACACCCGTCGCGTCCCCCGTTCGTCGTCGAGCCGGGAGAGGCGCTGGAACGACGAGCGGAGGCGTCCGTACTCGTGTTCCCAGGCCAGCTGTTCGATGTACCGAGAGATCATGATGAGCGGTAGTTTCTCCGAGTTCGACACTGGATAGCCACGAACCCGAAACGGCGTCTCCTCCAAGCTCGCGATCACGTCGGGTAGGGAGACGTCCCCGAGCGCCTTCGTGCCCGTGATGTAGAGATCGGAGTTGACCATCAGAATCTCGTCTTCGAGTTCTCGAAGGGGCGACGAGGCGATCACCTCCTCGTCGTTGAACAACAGGACCACGTTCTCCTCGGCGTCGGCCTGGTCGTATTCCTCGACACTGATCGACCGCTCGCCGAACGTCTCCTCCAGCATGGTCTGGATCGGCTGTGGCCGTGTCCGATTCACGACGGCCAGCGACAGGTTGCGCGCCTCGCCGCTCTCGATGAACGAGGCTAGCGAATCCGGCACCGTCCCCATTTGACGTACCGTATGGGAAGTGTACAGTTAAATTCGACCCTCGCGGCGGTACGTACACCTCGTCGCGCCGATTCGATGGCAGAACTGTACGATAGATAATATTTCTGGCTCCCGCCCGTCGATCGATCGGCTCCGCGCCAGTACGCCCCGCTGTCCAGCCGCGGCCGTGACGCCAGTCACCATCGAATCCGGTCCTGTCTGCTGTCGTCACCGGTACCCGGTCGTCGCACCCGTGTCGACTCGTCGTATCCGTGTGGTTCCGATCACGCCCCGGCAGTCGGCCGATTCGATTCAGCGCGACGGAACATGAACAATCGGGTACACTTTAGTGGAACAGGTGCCTCGGTCCGGCGTGGGTATGGATGACACTCGGATCGGGCGTCAGACGATCCGTTCTGCGCTTCGGGAGGTGATTCCGCTCTGCCTGACGCTCCTCCTGCTCGGTGGGTGTCTCGCCGGTGGGAGTGGAGGGGGACCGTCGACTGTCACGTCGGCGACGACGACCACATCAGCGCCGTCGCCGTCGCCGTCGCCGTCGGCGCCCGCGGCGCTCGATTCGACGCTCTCGGCGTATCTCCGTGCAGACAACCGCACGCGGTACGCGGAGCGACACGGACTCACCGTCGAGGACGGTCGCGTTCGCGTCGTGATCGGCCTCCGAGACGGTGCAACGCTCCCGGCTGGATTCGATATCGCGATCGAACTACGGCACGGCGCCGAGGTGCTCGCGTACGTCGAAACCGCCGGACTCGCCGGACTCGCCCGGCATCGTAACGTCACCGTCGTTCGGGTTCCCGATCGTCCGCGTCCACAGGGTGGGAACGCGTCCGTCGAATCGGCCGTCGTCGCCCCCTCGGAGTCCCGCCGGCGGGTCAGCCACCGATCATGATCGACGACGCTCGGGCGCTGACGGCCCTCGCACTCGTCGGTCTCGTGCTGGTACTCCCGGTCACGACGGTCGGGGCCGGTGTGACTTCGACATCCGCCGGCAGTCCCCCGCTGATCGAACAGCGGGCGCAACCGACGGGGGCGTCCAACTCGACGGAAACGCCGACCGCGACACCGACACCGACGCCGACCGCGACACCGACACCGACGCCGACCGCGACACCGACACCGACGCCGACCGCGACACCGACACCGACGCCGACCGCGACACCGACATCCCAACCCGAGAACGAGACTGCCACGCCCCCCTCGACACCACCGCCCAAGCGACCGGCCGACCGTCCCACGCGGACCGATCGCGGGCCGCCGTTCGAGAAGCCACCTCGGAACCTGTCGTCGGGGCTGGCGCAGGCGCTCGCGGCGTCGGACGGTCGGGCTGTGAGCGCCCTGATGCGCGGCCCACCGTCGATTACGGTCCGTATCGAGGCGGTGCCGGGACGGGGAAGTGACGCCGCCGACATCGTGGTCGACCGCGGCGGGGCGGTCACCGCCCGATACGACGATCAGTTGATCGCCTCGCTCCCGGTCGGCGCCGTCGAAGCAGTGGCCGATTCGCCGGCCGTTCGGTACGTCCGGCGGCCGGAGCGGCCGAGTCCGGTCACGGGATCGCTGACGAGCGAGGGACTCGAACTGATGGCGGTGCCGCCGGTCCACGCGGACGGTCACACGGGTGAGAACGTCACGGTTGCGATCATCGACCTCGGATTCGACGCGACGAACCCCGAAATCTCGGACAACGTCGTCGAAACGACGGCGATGGGGCGCAACGAGCCGTTCGTCAATCGGTCCGGGCGCCACGGCACGGCGGTCGCAGAAGTGCTCACCGACACGGCCCCGAACGTCTCGCTCGTCCTGCTTTCGGTCGACACGAGCATCGGATTGAAGAAGGCTATCCAGTACGCCGATCGGAACACGTCGGCGGATCTCGTCACCATGTCGCTCGGGTTGTACACCGGGCCGTTCGACGGCACCTCGGAGATGGACGACCTCATCGCGACCTCCACCCGGAACGGGACGCCCTACTTCGTCTCGGCGGGCAACGCCGCCGACGGTAAACACCTCCACACGGAGTGGAGTGATCCGGACGGCAACGGCGTCCAGAACTTCACGGCCACGGACGAACGCCTCGACATCTCGACCGACGCGAGCGGAATCCGGCTAACCGTCAACTGGCGTGACTTCCCGTCCAGCGACGAGGATTACGACGTCGCCCTCTACAACGGGAGCGGCGGCATCGTGGCGGTGTCGAGCGACCGGCAGGCGGGCTCCTCGCTCGATCGACCGGTCGAGCGGCTAACGTACGCGCCGCTGACCGATCCGCCCTACTCCCTCGCCATCGTCGACGCCGGCGCCAACGGGTCGACGACGTTCGATATCTTCGCCAACGACGGGACGCGTCTCGAGTACGCCACGGCACGTCGGAGCATCACCCGACCAGCCACGGAGGAGACGGCCATCGCCCTCGGTGCGACGTACTACCGCACCGCCGAACTCGAAGCGTTCTCCTCGCGGGGGCCGACCGTCGACGGCCGGCGCAAGCCCGACATCGTCGCGCCCGACGGTGTCACGACGAGCGTGTACGGATCGGGCGGATTCTACGGCACGTCGGCGGCCGCACCCCACGCCGCCGGCGTTGCGGCGCTCATGCTGGACGCGAACGCGTCGCTCTCTTCGGCGACGCTCGCCCGGACCCTCCGGCAGACCGCCACTCACGACGGGGACACGTCGCCCAACAACCGGACCGGCTACGGACTCGTCAACGCGACGGCGGCCGTCCGGGCCGTCGCGTCGAACGCCACACAGGCACCCGACCGGGTCGTCGTCGCGGCCGACGGGAGCGCCGACTACGCGTCGATCCAGGCTGGTGTCGACGCAGTGGCTGCCGACGGAACCGTCGTCGTCAGACCCGGCACCTACGCCGCGTCGGTCGCCGTCGGCGGGAATGTGACGCTCGTCGCGCCCGACGGGGCGACACTCGACGGATCGACGCTCTCCTCAAGTGCCGACGGGATCGAACTCACGGCAACCGGAGCGGCGACCCCGACCGTCGACGGGTTCACCATCCGCGGGTACGGCGGCGACGGTGTGGTCGCGGCCGACGCGAGCGGCGCGTGGACGCTTCGCAACGTGACGGTTCGAAACGTGGGTGGTCGGGGCCTCGACGCCTCCGGCGTCGCCGGCGCGTGGACGGCGCGGAATCTTACGGTCACGGGCACGGTCGAGGGTATCGACACCACCGCCTCGACGGGCGACTGGACGGTCCGCGAGGCGACGATCCACAACTACACGGCCGTCGGTGTCGACGCACGCCGAACCACGGGCGCGTGGCGGGTCAGGCGGTCGACCATCGCCGACGCCGGTGCCGGTGCGATCGGACTCGACGCGACCGGTGCCGACCCGGTGGGCAACGCTTCGAGAGTTTACTGGGGGGCGTCGGACGGTCCGGGTGGTGACTTCCCCGGGAGCGGTGCAGCGGCGGTCGGCAACCTCACCGTCGACCCGTACTACGCCGACGCGGCGCTGACGACGCTCTCGTCGGTCGCGTCCCCGCCCGTCGAGATCGCGGTCGACAACGCGAGCGGGGTCGTCCCCGGCGAGACGTTCACCGTCCCCGTCAGGGTGAACAGTACCGACCATCGGATCGCGGGTGTGCAGGTCCGCCTCGACTTCGCGCCTGCCGTCTTGCACGCCACGGGCGTCGAGAGGGGGCCGTTCCTCTCTAGCGACGGGAACAGCACCTTCACGACCGCCACGACGGTCGACAACGCGAACGGGACCGTCGACTACGGCGAGGCGCGGGCGCGGCGGAACGACACGGGCATCGCCGGCGAGGGCGTCCTCTTCGAGGTGACGTTCCGGGTCGAGGAGGGCGCCACTCCGTCGGCGACGGGCGCCCTCTCGCTACGCGACGTCGCCGTCTCCGATATCGACGGGCGCTCGCTCCCGTTTCACACGCGCGACGGGAGCGTGACCGTGTCGAGCAATCTCCCACCCGCCGTCGACGTGGCGTTCGTCTCGACGGTCCACAACGTCGGCGCGCCCGTCCGGATTCGGGCCACGGCGACCGATTCGGACGGGACGGTGGGGAATCTCTCGCTCGTGGCTGTGGACGGAGCCATCCTCGACCGGGTGGTCTGTGGCGCGCCGACGTGTTCGCCGACGCTCACGACCGTCCCATCGACTGCGGTGTGGAATGATACTGGCTACGGAAACGTGACGTACCGCGTCATCGCCCGGGACGACCGCGGTGCCGTCGACAACGCGACTGCCTCGGCGTCCGTCTACATCGCCGGCGACGCGACGGGCGACGGCGTGGTGAACATCTTCGACGCGGTGGCTGTTGGTCGGGCCTGGGAAGCCGAACGCGGTGACGCCGCCTATTCCGACGCGGCCGACCTGACCAACGACGGGGTGGTGAACATCTTCGACGCCGTCGCGGTCGGCCGGAACTGGCAGGAGACGGCGGCCTGAAGCCCGCGCTGGCGCCGAATCTCTCTTCGGCCAACTGCGGGATAACCGCCGATTAAACCGATTAAACCGCTCAATAGTTAATTGGATTGCAATACGTTAGCCGCCGTAGCAGATGTCAGTTCGCCATTTGGGTCTACCAATTCAGGGGGAAAGGGGAACCGGTTCTGGGGATGTGACACCGAGCAGGGGGACGCCGACGACGCGTCCGGAATCGAGCGACTGGCCGGCCGACCGAGCCAGGAGTTCGTAAGCCGTGTCCGACGCCGCCTCAGGCGGGGGAGTCCGACCCCTCCTCGTGATCGTTTTGCTGGCGCTCGTTCTCTCGCCGATCACGCCGTTCGTCGGTATCTCGGCATCGCAGTCGACGCCAATGCCCACGTCGACACCAACCTCGACACCAACCTCGACACCAACCCCAACGTCGACACCAACCTCGACACCAACCCCAACGTCGACACCAACCTCGACATCAACCCCGACACCAACCCCGACACCAACCTCGACACCAACCCCGACACCGACCTCGACACCAACCTCGACACCGACCTCGACATCAACCCCGACACCGACCTCGACACCGACCTCGACACCAACCCCGACATCGACGCCAACGCCCACGCCGACACAAACACCGACCTCGACACCAACACCGACCTCGACACCAACACCGACCTCGACACCAACACCGACATCGACGCCAACGCCGGCGCCGACACCAACACCGACCTCGACACCAACGCCGGCGCCGACCCCGGACCCTACGTTATCGACCACCGAGACGGAGACGGAGTCCCGAAGCGACGAGCGCACTCCTGACGACACGCGAACGCGAGAACTTCACGACACCGACTCACCGCGGGAGTACACGCTTCCGGACGGCGTCTCGCCGGTGAACGCGGCAGTCCCGCCGGGTGAGTACGTCCTCGTCGAGTATCGCCGCGGGCAGGTCATCGACCGAACCCCTGTGACGGTTCCCGGCGACGCCGTTCGCTCCGCGGCCGCGGCGTCGGACACGCCGATCGACCGGGTGTCGGCCGTCGCCGCCCGTGGGGACCGCTACGACGGCGGCGATATCTCGTACCCCCGGTCGGCGACGGTCGACATCTGGGTTACCGCCTCGAACGGCTCGTACCCCACCTATCGCCCCGTCGCCGACGCCAACGTGACCGTGACCGTCACCCGTCCCGACGGGACACAGGAGACGTTCGAGGTGAACACAGGGAACGACGGAGTAACCGTGTTCGAATATTCGCTCGACGGGAAACCGTCGGGTCGGTACCAAGTCGATGTCTCGCCGAACGAATCGACCGACGGCTACGTCGACAGCGGTAGGGCTGAGTTCCGTGTCGGCGGTATGGTCCATTTCCTCCCCGACCTCGCTCGCCAGTCCTCGCTCGGCGAACCAGTCAACATGTCGATTCGGGTGCTGGAGGGGTACGAACCGATGGCGCGCTACCAGCAACGCGTCCGGATCGAGCGTCCCGACGGGACGAGCGAGACGGTCGATCTGATCACGGGCACTGACGGCTTCGCGGACTTCTCGTTCACGCCGACCCAGGAAGGCCGCTACCGAATCGTTGCGGTCGGCCAGTCCAGCCAGTCGAAGGTAATTCGGGTGGGTGACACGCTAGCCAAGGTGTCGATCAACGGCGAACGCTCCTACGGCGAGGCGTTCCCCGGCGAACAGTTCACGTTCTCCGGCCCCATCCGCGCCGACGGACAGCCCTACGCCAACCGGCAGATCGTCGCGGCCATCTACGATAGGTCGGACCAGACGTACGTACGGAACATCCCCACGACGACGACGTCGAGGGGACTGTTCCAGGTGACGTGGAACGTCCCCTCGGATGTCGAGCCATACAGCAACTACGAACTCCGTCTCTTCACCGCCGATGGCGACCGAATCTACACGAACGATCCGTACCTGTCGATCGAACGACCGGCAGACTCCGGGGGATCGTCGGGAGGCCCGTCCCTCTCGGTCCAGTCGGATGGCTTCCGCGAGGTGCCGAACACCGACATCTACACGAACGCTATCGCGCCGGGGAACTCGGACGTGTTCCGCGCGACGCTCCGTGATGCCGACGGCAATCCGGTCGCCAACGAACGGGTGCAACTCGCCGTCGGGTACGACTACGACTTCATCACGGAAGTCATGACGGCACGGACGAACGATCGGGGGATCGCCGAGTTCACCGTCTCGATCCCCGAGAACGCGCCGCATCCGACGGATTTCGAGGTGCGAGCCACCGCGCAGTACGGCGGCGAGCAGCTCCAAGCCGGCGACTACCGGACGGTCAGACAGCACGCGTGGGAGGGCGACTTCTCGGATTACGAGATAGCGACCGGCCAGTCGGTCGACTACACCCTGACCGGCGTCAACCTCACGACGCGCGGGCCGGCGACGGACCAGCCCGTGACGGTTGGGTTCGAGGCCGAGGGGCTCGACAGCGACGCCATCGCCCACGACGCCGCGCGGACGGGCGCCGACGGGCAGGTGACGACGACCGTTCGGACGCCCGGGCGATCCGTCGGCTATCAGCTCACTGCCGTCGACACCGCGCCCGGTATCGAGCTGAACTTGTACGACATCGACTTCGTCGAACCGTTCGTGATCGAGCTCGATGGGCTGGGCGGAGAGCAGCGGGTCATCGACGCCGGGGAGACCGCCGAGTTCAACTTCACGGACGAACTTCCGGAGACGACGACGGGTGTCGTCACCATCGGCGCAGAAGACTCCCGGTCCAGCGTCAATCAGCGCATCCTCTACGCGGGGTCGCTCACCGAAGGGCAGACGGCGTCGGTGCAGATCCCCTCCCGGACCGTCGACGACACCTGGTATTCGATCCAAGTGATCGCCGCGACCGACGACGGTCGGGTCGCGTACGAGATCGGCCAGTTCCGCGTCAACTCGTCGCTCACCGATCCGGAGGAGGGGACCCTCACGGTCCCCGGTGACTACGATACGATCCAAGCGGCCGTCGACGCGGCCGACGCCGGCGACCGGATCGAGGTGGCGCCGGGCACCTATCGCGAACAGGTGACGCTGAACGAGAGCGTGACGCTCGTGGCGCCCGACGGCGCGACGCTGGACGGGTCGGGGCTCTCCGGGTCCGAGACGACCGGTCTCGATATCGCTACCGACGCGGTACCGTCGATCCGCGGGTTCACGATCACCGGCTACGACACCGGCATCTCCGCGACCGGAACGAACGGCGCCTGGACGGCCACCGACATTCGCATCCCCGAGGCCGGCGTCGGTGTCTCGGCCCTCCGGTCCTCCGGCAACTGGGAGATCCGTGACGCCGAGATCAGCCACACCGCCGTGGGCGTCGTCGGTACTTCCAACGGGGACTGGGTGATCGCCGACAGCCTGTTCGTGGACAACGACTTCGGCGTACGCGCGGTCGACTCGCAGGGCGACTGGACGATCCGAAACACTCGGATTTCCGGGGGCGAGGCCGCCGTCAACGCCGAGCAATCCGGAGGCAACTGGACGGTCAGCAACGCGACGATCAGTGACGCCGACTACGACGGCATCTTTGCCCCGCGCAGCCACGGTGATTGGACGGTTCGCGACAGTACGATCCGGCGGACTAACTTCAGCGGCGTGTACGCAGTCGGCGCCAGCGGGGACTGGGCGATCCGTGAGACGCGGATCAGGGGTGCCAACCTGAGCGGCGTGCTCGCGGCCGAGACGAGTGGCAACTGGCGCATCGAGAACAGTACGCTGACGCGCAACGGGGATCCGAGCGTGGGCCACAACGATCCCCCGACGTTCGCCTTCTCCGGCGTCGTCGCCCTCGACACGAACGGGGCGTGGACGGTCACCAACAGCACGATCGCGAACAACGCGGAGTACGGGCTGTACGCCGAGAACACCACCGTCACGGGCGACGCCGACCGCAACTACTGGGGCGCGCCTGACGGCCCGAGCGGTGACTTCCCCGGCAGCGGCGCCGCCGTCGCTGGCGACGTCTCCGTCGAGCCGTTCTACGCCGACCCGGCGTTGACGACGCTCGAGACGTTCGACGATGGATCGAACGAATCAGCCGATCTCGTGGTCGACAAGACGGATCCGAACGCGTACGACTCGGTTCAGGCGGCCGTCGACGCGGCCGCTCCCGGCGACACGATCGCCGTGGCCCCCGGCGTGTACAACGAGAGCGTCGGTATCGACACCGCCGTCACGCTCACCGGTCGGCCCTCGGAACCGGGGACGCCGGTGCTCGACGGCGAGGGGACGCGCACGGCAGGAGTCACCATCGCCGCGGGAACGTCGCACGTCACGGTCGAAGGCTTCGACATCCGGGGGTACACCGACGGTGTTCAGTCTCGAAGCGGCGGGACCACGAACGTGACGATCCGGCAGAACACGATCCACGACGTGTCGGAGTTCGGCATCGCGACGGACGGCAACGAGGCGACCAACCCCCATCGAAACTGGGTCGTCCGAAACAACACCATCGAGAACGTGGGCTGGACCGCCGTATTGTTGTACTCGGTCGAAGCTGTCACGGTGTCGAACAACCGCATATCGCCCGGCCAGTCCATCCAGACGGGGTACGGTATCGCTGTCGGCGAAGACGGTCCCATCGTGTCCGACCAGGCCACCATCCGCGGGAACCATCTGTCCGGCCAGTTCTCACAGACCGCCATCACGGTGTGGACGGCGGGTGGCGCTCAGTACACCGATGTCCTGATCGAGAACAACACGGTCGACAGCGGGTCCAGAGGCATCTGGCTGTCGTCGATCAACGAGTCGGTGACTACGACGGGCGAGACCACTACCGCGAACGCGCAGGCGACGGAGCAGGCACGACCCCCGCTGCCGACCGATTCGACGACGGACGCGAACTCGACGGTGACGACGACAGCCGTGTCTACCGCTCGGACGTCGGTCGACCGCATCACTGTCCGGAACAATAGCGTGACTGGCACGACCACCGCGGGGGTGGTACTCCGTACGTCCGGGCCGGTGACCATCTCGTCGGTGTCGCTGATCGACAACCGAATCGAGAACAACGCGCGAGGGGTCAACGTCGTTCAGTCCGGCGGCACGTACCGATCGATCGACGTTCGGTCCAACGTGATTGTGAACAACGCGCCGAGCGGCGGCGTGTCCGTCGGCTCCGGAGTCCCTGCGGGTGAACTTGAACTCACCCGGAACGTGATCGTCGGCAACGGCGCGACGGGGGTCACCAGCGACGGAGATGGTGTCCTGTCGGCGACGCGCAACTACTGGGGCGCGCCCGACGGCCCGAGCGGCGACTTCTCCGGGAGCGGCGACGCCGTCGTCGGCGACGTCGACGTGCTCCCGTACTACGTCGACCGCGAGTTGACGACGCTGAGCAGCGCCGTCGGCCCGAACTTCACCGTGACGGCCTTCGACGTGCCGGTTTCCGTCAAGGCCGGTGACACCGTTACCGTCGAGGCGACGATCAACAACACGGGCGATCGAAGCGGCACCCAAACCGTCGAGTTCTATCTCGACAACCGGAGCAACGACGGGTTCGATCCGGGCGACCGCGTCGCGTCGCGTCAGCTGACGCTCGGTCCCGGCGAGAACCGGACCATCGAGATGACATACTCGACGGACAACGGGGTCGTACCGAACGTTGTGGCCTTCGGGACGGCCGTCGTCACCGACGACGACCGCGCGACTCGGACGATCGACGTGACGGCTCCGCCGACGGCGGCGGTTACCTTCGACGACCGGCAGGTTCGAGACGGCACGTCGACGGTGATGGTCAACCGAACGAACTTCACTGGCGGGCCGTACTACGTCGTCGTCTACCGCGAGCAGTCACCGGACGACGGACAGCGGAACCTCTCGTCACCGATCGGACGGTCGAGGCGACTCGCGGACGGTCCCCACGAAGGCGTCGCCGTCGACCTCGGCCGCGAGCTGTCGAACAGTGATACCGTCGACGCAGTCACCGAGGGGATGACGTTGGTCGCGGGACTGCACTACGCCAGAGATACCGGGGACTTCGGTCGTCCGATCGTTCGCGACGGGCATCTCGTCGCCGACGCGGCGCAGGTGACCGTTCCGCCGGACGAACCGCCGAACTTCCGGATCACCCGATTGGGCGTTGAGGAACCCGTTGGTGTGGGCGACACGACGCCGGTGACCGTGACGATCCGGAACGAGGGCGGCCCGGCTCGGTTACCCGTCGACCTGCGACTGGACACTAGCGGCGACACGGTCCTCTCGGCCGGCGAGACACAGACGAGTCGGGCGGTCCGTGTCGGCGCTGGCGAGACGCGGACGGTCACGTTCTCGCTCGGGACGAACGCACTCGACCCCGGGACGCACGCGGCTGGCGTCGTGACGCCCAACGGCTCGCGACAGAGCCGATTCGCCGTCACGCCGAACATCGACGTTCCGGAGCCCCCGGGCGGCGGCGGTGACGGGAGTGGCACCGGTGACCCGCACCTCACCACCTTCGACGGCGTCTCGTACGACTTCCAGGCGGCCGGCGAGTTCGTCCTCGCACGGGCGCCACGGGGTGATCTGAATATCCAGTCCCGACTCGTCCCCGTCGGCGGCGGTCGGAGTGTGAGTGTCATCTCCGCCGTGGCAACGTCCGTCGACGGCCACAACGTCACCATCGACGCCCGGGACGAGACGCCGGTGTCCGTCGACGGCGTCAACCGCTCGCTCAACGTGTCGGACCGCCTCGCGGTCGGCAACGGCACGGTGTACCGCCAGGGGACCAGCTACATCGTCGTCTTCCCCGGTGACGACGGTCAAGTCGACGACGGCGACGAGCAACTCCGCGCACACGTCCGCGGGAGCCGAATCGACGCGGAGGTCGTCCTCGACCAGGGACGGACGCCGCCGGTGGAGGGACTGCTCGGAAGTCCCGACGGCAACACCTCGAACGACCTCGTGTTGGCCGACGGGACGACCCTCGCCAAGCCCCTGTCGTACGAGGTGCTCTACGGGCCGTACCGCGAGGACTACCGCGTCAACGCTTCGACTTCGCTGTTCGACTACGACGGCTCGGAGAGTCCGGAGACGTTCTACGACGAGACGTTCCCGCGGGACATCGTCACCGTCGGTGATCTCGGTGAGGCGGAGCGACAGCGGGCGGCCGACCGGGCGCGCGAGGCCGGTCTCGAACCCGGAACGCCGGAGTTCGAGGACGCGGTGCTCGACTTCGCGCTCACCGGCGATTCGTCGTACGTCGGGACGGCACGGCGGGCGGCGAACGAGACGAAGGCGACGGAGGACGCCACGCCGCCCGCGAGCGTCCGTCTCGACCCCCGATCGGTCGCCAATGGCTCGACGGTCGTGACCGTCGACCGGGCGAGCTTCACAGCCGGGCCGTACTACCTCACCGTCCACCGCGAACTGACGCCGGACGACGGCGTGCGGAATATCACGGCGCCGGTCGGCGTGTCGAGCCGGCTCACAGAGGGCACACACACAGATGTCACGGTCGAACTCGGCGCGTCGCTGTCGGCAGCCGACGATCTGGACGCCCTGTCGAGCAACGAGACCCTCGTCGCGGTGATCCGCCGGGCGGACCTGCGCAACGAGACGTTCGCCGACGAAGTCACGACCAGCGGCGGCTTGGTCGCGGACGGGGCGACCGTCACCATCACGCCGAACCGCCCGCCGACGGTCCAAGCGTCGCTCGCGTCCCCGGTGAACAACGTCGAGTCGCCGGTTCGAGTCACCGTCACCGCGACCGATCCCGACGGGACCGTCGACACGATCGAGCTTCGGGGCGCGGCGGGAACGGACAGCAGAACCTGCCAGCAGTCCAGCTGTACGGTCACACTCTCGGTCATGCCACAGGACCCGACGTGGAACGGGAGCGGCTACGTGACGCGCCGGTTCACCGTTCGCGCGACCGACGACGACGACGGTGCTACCGGGACCACCCTCTCGACGGAGCTGTACATCGCCGGCGACGCGACGGGCGACGGCTCGGTGAACATCTTCGACGCCGTCGCAGTCGGCCAGAACTGGCAGACTCAGCGTGGGACGGCGGGCTACTCCGACGCGGCCGACCTGACCAACGACGGCGTGGTCAACATCTTCGACGCGGTGGTTATCGGTCGCAACTGGAATCGAACGGCGAGCGCGAACGCGCTCCGAACGTCCCGAGCGTGGCCGACACCGGTGGCTCGGGACCGGGGTCGATAGCGTGACCGCTGCTACCAGCCGTGGCGCCAGCCGCTGTCGACGTTCGTTGCGGCCCGCTCACGTCCGCTCCGCCCCGATAGCCGAGCCGACGGGAGGCGCCCGATGACGGGTGCGTCGTCTCGGAATCGGGCGGTCGTCGTGGTGACGCTGTTGCTCGTCGTCGCCCCGCTCTCCCCGTATCTCGCCGCGACGCTCCCGACGGCGGCTGCTGCGACGGCGACGCCGACACCGACACCGGAACCGACGGCGACGCCAACACCGACACCGGAACCGACGGCGACGCCGACACCGACACCGGAACCGACGGCGACGCCAACAGCGACACCGGAGCCGACGGCGACGCCAACAGCGACACCGGAGCCGACGGCGACGCCAACAGCGACACCGGAGCCGACGGCAACGCCAACAGCGACCCCGGAGCCGACGGCGACGCCAACAGCGACACCGGAGCCGACGGCGACGCCAACAGCGACACCGGAGCCGACGGCGACGCCAACAGCGACACCGGAGCCGACGGCGACGCCAACAGCGACACCGACACCGGAACCGACGGCGACGCCTTCTCCGACCCCGACCGACGGGGAGAGTGACGGGGGCCGCGATATTGGCGCGCAGTATTTCTCCGATCAGGGCGGGAGTTGGCGGTCATTTGGCTTCGATCCGACGAACACCCGCTGGAACCGGCAGGCGGCAGGACCGATCGATAACGTCACGCTGCAGTGGTCGGCGAGCGTCGGGAGCGACGCGCCGTCGACGCCGGCAGTCGTCGACGGGACGGCGTACGTCAACAGCGGTAGCGGGACGCTCGCGGCGTACGACGCCTCGGATGGCACTCGGCTGTGGTCGTACACGCTCGAGGGGGGCGTGACGTCGTCGTCCTCCCCCGTGGTTGTCGACGGCGTCGTCTACGTCGGCGGTGCGGTCGTTCACGCGGTCTACGCCTCGAACGGTACCCGGAAGTGGACGTACAGTCCCGACTCGCCGGTGCCGATCGACGGGTTCGCTTCGTCGCCAACCGTCGTCGACGGGACGGTGTACGTCGGGAAGGCGAACGGGAACGTCGTCGCGCTGGACGCCGACACCGGGGCCACGGAGTGGACCGCCTCCACCGGCGGTGCGGTGATCTCCTCGCCGGCCGTCGGCCCCGAGCGCGTGTACGTCGGCAGTTACGACGGGAGCGTGTACGCGCTGAACCGGCAGTCGGGGAGCGTCGCGTGGACGTCCTCGGCTGGTGGGGTGTACGCGTCCCCGGCGCTCGCCAGCGGCACGGTATACGTCAGCGGCCTCGACAATCGGATTCACGCTCTCGACGCCGAAACCGGCGATCAGCGGTGGCAGCACGACACCGGCGCGGGAGTATACTCCTCGCCGGCCGTCGCGGACGGGACGGTGTACGTCGGGACGCTGAACAACTCGCTCGTCGCCCTCGGCACGGACGGGACGCTCGAGTGGCGGTTCTCCACCGACGCGGGGGTGCTCTCCTCGCCGGCCGTCTCGGCCGGTACCGTCTACGTCGGCAGTTACGACGACCGCGTGTACGCCGTCGACGCGACGACCGGCGACGAGCAGTGGAACTACTCGGTCGGTCGGGACGTGACATCGTCACCGGCCGTCGTCGACGGCAGGCTCTTGATCGGCGATGCCGGCGGGTCGGTGTACGCGTTCTCGGGCGACCGGAGCGGGGACGCCGGCGACGGTGGTCCGGGCGATGGCGGCGGCGAGCCGCTGAACGCGACGTTCACGCTCAGCTCGACGGCGATCGGGACGGGCGAGTCGATTCGACTCGACGCCAGTGGGTCGAACGGGAGCGTCGAGACGTATCGCTGGTCGTTCGGTGACGGGAACGTCGCAACCGGACGATCACCGACGATGGCCTACGCCTACGAGACGGCGGGCGAGTACACGGTCGAACTGACCGTCGTGGGGTCGGACGGGAGCACCGACAGCACGACTCGGCCCATCTCGGTGTCCGAGTCGACGGGCGCGGGGCCGGAGATAACGGCTGTCACGCCGTCGGTCGGGGGGCCGAAGCTCGAAGGTGTGTCGTTCACCAACACCTACACGGCCGAGATCGAGTCCAACACATCCATCGAAGAGGTCCGCTTCGAACTGGCGGGGAGGAACGTGACGGACACGACCGCTGGCGACGGCTGGCAGGGGTCGCTCGACGTGGGCGTCCTCGACGGCGACTCGGTGCTCGTCGTGACTGCCGTCGACGCCGAGGGGCGGACGGACACCTACACCGCGGGCGTGTCGGTGGTCGGGATTCCCGACTGGCTCCAACTGCTCGCCGAGCAGGGTGACGTCAGGATCGACGAGGAGACGGGGACTATCGAGCTCTCTCGGACCGTCCCCGATCCGCCGATCGACGCCTCGATGGACGTCCCGCGGGCGATTCCGATCGTCGGTGGCGAACAGAGCTTCGAGGCACAGGCCAGGTTCGGCGTCGTCTACGACGCTCCGGACAGTCGTGCCGAGATCATGGGTGAAGGAACGCTCGACGTGACCGTCGTCCAGCGATCGGCCTCGGGGACGCTCGGTGCGAAGGGTCAAATCGACACGCGCGACTGGGAACTCCAGCAGGCGCAGTTGTGGGTCGAGGTGAGCGTCGAGGCCTGGGGCATAACGTACGGCGTCGGCGTCGCCGGTTTCTCCCCCGAGTTCGAGGTCGAGATCACGCCACGCGTCGGACTGACCACGTATCTCGACGGTAGGAACGGGGGTCTGCGGGTCACTCGCGGCACGATCGAACCGGGGATCAACGCGGAGGGTGAACTCGGCGTCGAGATACGGAGTGTGGAGCTGTCCGGATCGCTCGTGGGGGACTTAGAGGGATCACTGTCGGTTCCGGCACCGTACGCCCCCGGCGGTACCGGGCGAGTGACGGGGTCCGTAACCGTCGACGCGTGGCTGTACACGAACACGTATCGAGTGCTCTCGGTCGAGCGCGGCTTCGGCTCCCAGCGCGGGGGGACCGCGGCGGTGCGAACGATTCCGGAGACGGCCGTCGAGGGGAGCGGCTGGTCGCTCCCGGACAAATACGGGGCGACGCCGGCGGCGAGTGGCGACGAGGGGCGAATCGACACGGCGTCGGCGTCGGCACCGCGCCCGACGTGGACGGCCGCGTCGACGAGTCCTCTCCGGGTCGCGACCGCTCGGGACGGCCAGCGCGACGCCAGACTCACGCGCGACGGCCTCGCGGACCGCTCCCCGGCCGTGGCGTACGACGAGACGGCGGATTCGTACGCCGTCGTCTGGAGTCGACAGTTGGCGTCGAAACCCGTCGCGGCGGGTCGTGATCTCGTGATCCGTCGGACGACTGGGTCCGCGTCGTGGACGCCGCCGATCCGGATTACGAACGACTCGAAGACGGATCTCGACCCGTCGATCGCCACGAATCCCGACACTGGAACGACGGTCGCCGTCTGGACTCGCGTCGACGCCGATCTGACACAGCAGCCGCTCGACGGCCCCGGGGCGGCGTACAACCGGACCGAGGTGTTCTACGCCGTCGACGACGGCACCGGCTGGTCGGAGCCGCGGCGGCTGACGGACAACGCCGCCCCGGACATCACGCCGCAGGTCGCGTACAGCGACAGCACGAATCGGTGGCAGGTCGTCTGGGAACGTGACGAGGACGGGAACGTCGAGACGGTCACCGACGCGAGCGTGGTCTACGCCGGTGGCTCCAGGTCCGATTCGGGTACGCTGACACTCGCCACTCGGGGATCGATCTCGACGGCGTCGAGACCGGTGCTCTCCGACGGTCCCGGCGCGACGCCGTTCTCGATCGCGTTCTTCGAGCCGACGGGGCCCAAAAATGGCTCCGTCGTCTACGGGACGCTCGATCGGTCGCTATCGATTCGAAGCCGGCACACGGCGACGCGACTGAAGGGGCTGGATATCGCCGAGAACTCGCTGGTCTGGGTCGACGGCCCGGCGAGTTCGTCGACCGTCCACTACACGCCACGGGCCGGAAGTGTCGTTCCGACGCCGGTCGAGAGCGGGATCGGACTGAACGTCCGTGACGCGGCGCTTCGACGGAGCGACGCCGGCGAACTCCTCACCTACCGCGGCCGGGACGCGAAGACACGGCGGAAGGCCGTCTTCTACGCAGTGCGGCGAAACGAGACGTGGACGGACGGCCGTCCGCTCACGCGCCGGACGAACCTCACCTACTGGCAGGCAGCGACGGCGACGGGTGACGGCGAGTTCGTCGCCGCCTTCGTCGGCAAGGACTTCGGGGCGAACCGGAGCCAGCACCACGACCTGTTTGCCGTCTCTCATGCCCTCCGTCCGGACGTCTCGGTGAACGCGACGGTTCGCCGGCAGTCGAACGATTCGCTGGCGGTCGGCGAGACGGTCGCCGTCGAGGTGGCCCTCTCGAACCGCGGCGATCTCGCCGTCGGCGCGCCGGTGACGGTTTCACTCGCGACCGGGTCCGGAGCCGAACTGGCGCGGACGACTGTCGACGATCTCGGCGTCGGCGCCACGCGGAACGTCACCCTGTCGGGTGCGGTCGACGAGACGGGGGCCGTGGTCGTGACCGCGACACCCACGAACGGCGTGCCGGAGTTGTCGACGACGAACAACCGGGCGCGGGCGCAGGTCATCGCCCCCGATCTGACCGTCTCGTCGCTCGCCGCGACCAGAAACGGGTCGCGGGCGACGGTGAACGCGACGGTGACGAACGTCGGCGGCGTCGCCGCGAGCGATGTCCCAGTCCGTCTCACTGCCGCTGGAGCGACCCTCGCGACCGAGTCGATCGCCGACCTCCCCGTCGGCGCGACGCGACGGCTGTCGGTCGAGGTGCCCGCACGCACTGTCGCCGCCCGGAACGTCACGCGCGTCACGGTAGATCCGAATCGGACGATTCCGGAGCGAAGCGAGACGAACAACCTCCGCACGGCCCGGCTACTCCGTCCCGACCTGCGGACGAGCGCGTCGGCGACGCGATTCTACCGGCGGCCGGGCGGCGGCGTCACCGTCGAGACGCCGGTGGTGAACACGGGCGGGAGCGCGACGACCGCCACCGTCGCCGTCAGGGATCGGAGCGGCGGGACGCTCGGCCGGACGCGCGTCACCGTCCCCGGCGGTTCGACGCCGACGTCGTCCTCGTACGTGCGGGCCACCGTTCCGATCCCCGACGTGACGATCGGACGGTCGCTGTACGTCACGGCGAACGGTCGCTACGACGCCGACGCGAGCGACGACGTCGCGGCAGTGACGGTCGACGCCATCCGCCGGCAGAACGACACCGTCACCGTCGCTGCCGACGGCTCGGCGGCCTACACGTCGATCGACGCGGCGCTCGGCAACGTGACTGCTGGTGGGACCGTCGTCGTCCGGCCCGGCACGTACACGGAACCGCTCACCGTCGACCGGAACGTGACGCTCGTCGCGCCCGACGGGGCGACACTCGACGGTACGGGCGCCGGCGACGGAGTCGGGATCGACGTACCGGCCGGGAGCCACGCCCGCCCGACCGTCGAGGGGTTCACGATCACCGGCTTCGAGACTGCCGTGGACGCGACGCGATCCAGCGGGGCGTGGACCCTCCGCAACGTGACGCTGTCGGGGAACGACCGCGGTGTCGTCGCCGTCGACGCCCGGGGCGCGTGGACGGTCACTGGGAGCGCCCTCGTCGACGACGCCGTGGGTGTGAACGCGACAGGGGCGTCGCCGGCCGGCGATGCGACCCACAACTGGTGGGGGAGCGCCGACGGTCCCGCGGGGGGGGTCGGTGGGAGCGGCGCCGCTGCCGTCGGGAACGTCGACGTGCGGCCGTTCTACACCACGTCGGCGCTCTCGGAACTGAGTTCCGACCGCCGGGACGACCCCGCGGCTGCGACGATCACGTTCGAGGAGCGGGCGGTCGACAGCGGGACGTCGTCGGTGCTCGTCGACCGCGTCCGGTACGAACGGACGGCCACGAACCCGGACAGCCCGTACTACGTCGTGCTCTACGAGCGGACGGAGCGCGGGACGGTGCCGGTCGGCGCCTCGGAGGAGCTCGCGGCCGGGACACACGAGGACGTGGCCGTGGACCTTGGGCGGACGGTCGACTCGAACGACACGGTCGACGCGCTGACGAGCGACGCCGTGCTGGTGGCGGTGCTTCACCGAGCGGACGGGGGGAGCCTCGGCGCGCCGGTCCGCGTCGGTGGCATCCGCGTCGCCGACGCGGCGTCGATCACCGTCCCGTCCGCCGAGACTGCCGATCTCTCGGTCGTTCCGGACGCGACGCACGTCGGGCCGAACGGGCGGTTTACTGCTGCCGTTCGGATCGACAGTAACGGACACCCAGTGTCCGACGCCCAGTGGACGCTCGCGTACGACACGTCGGCGGTGACGGTGACGGGCGTCGACCGCGGTCCGTTCCTCGCACAGGGTGGCGTCGAGGTTCGATCTAACGTCTCCGTCGACGGGGGCGCCGGAGTCGTGCGGTTCGCGGCGACCCGTCGACCCGAAACCGGGGCCGACGGCGAGGGCGTCCTCGCTCGCGTTCGCTTCCGCGTCGACGACGCCGACGCTCTCGGACGGGACGGGACGGCGCTCCGTCTGGCCACCGCTGCGGTCACCGACAAGGACGGGACCGCCGTGCCGACGCTGACTGACAACGCCACTCTCGACCCCCGACCGGCGGTCGCCGCCGTGACGCCGGACAGCGTGTCCCGGCTCGGGCCGGGCGAGCGGTTCGCGGTCAACGTCACCGTCGACAGTCGTAACTGGTCGGTTGCCACCGGCCGGGCGACGCTCCGCTACGATTCGGCGGTGCTGGACGTGGTGTCAGTTTCCGACGGCGACGTGCTAGCTACCGACGTCCGGTCCAACACCTCGGTCGACGAGGGCACGGGCGCCGTCACGTACGAGGCGACGCGCGCCGATGACGGCGGCGGGGATGCGCGTGGCACCCTGTTCACCGTCGCGTTCCGCATCGACGACGCGGTGACGGCCGGCGCCACGACCCCGATCGATCTCGCGCGCCTGTCACTCGCCGGCGCGTCGGGTGTCGCTCGCCCCGTCGATGTCGAGAACGGTAGCGTGACCGTCGCTCGAACCCGTCCACCCGACCTGAACGTCTCGCTCCGGTCGAGGGCGAACAACGTCGGGGCGCCGATCGTCCTCGCGGCCAACGCCTCGGATCCCGACGGACAGGTCAGTGAGCTCCGGCTGGCATCCTCGTCGTCCACGGTCACGTGCGCCGAGGCGGCCACCTGCCGAGCGACGTTCGAGCCGCGGCCGGACGCGTCGAGTTGGAACGGGTCGGGCTACGAGACGGTTCGGTACACCGTAGTGGCTGTCGACGACGACGGCCAGTCCTCGCGGGCGGTCGTTCGCACGCGCGTCTACATCGCCGGGGACGCGACGGGCGACGGGGTGGTGAACATCTTCGACGCGGTGGCCGTGGGTCGGAGTTGGGAGACGACTCGCGGTGATCCGTCGTACTCCGACGGGGCCGACCTGACCAACGACGGGGTGGTGAACATCTTCGATGCGGTGGCGATCGGCCGGAACTGGCAGGATCGAGCGAGCTGACGGCTGCAGCCCCCCGTCGACGTGTCGGTCGCTCCGCAGTCTCCCGGTTCGGTAACTGCCGATTAAACGTATTAAACCGCTCAATAGCTAATTCGGTTGGCATCCGCTAGCCGGTGTAGCAGATGTCATCTCGTTATTCGGAGCGATCTGTCCGGGGAGAGGGGGCGTCCGAGTTCGTTGGTGTCGTCGTCCGGCGCGCGAACGTGAACGAGCACTCGACCGACCGGCTGGCTATCCGGACGGGGCGTCCGTAGAATCGTGCCCACCGCTGGATTGGGCGGCCGCATCCGCCCACTCGTCGTGGTCGTCGTGGTCGCACTCGTCCTCTCGCCGATTGCGCCGTTCGTCGGGCTGTCGGCGTCACAGTCGTCGTCGACGCCGACGCCAACGCCGACGCCGACACCAACGCCAACGTCGACACCAACGCCGACGCCGACACCAACGCCGACGCCGACACCAACGCCGACGCCGACACCAACGCCGACGCCGACACCAACGCCAACGTCGACGCCAACGCCGACGCCGACACCAACGCCAACGTCGACACCAACGCCAACGTCGACGCCAACGCCGACGCCGACACCAACGCCAACGCCGACACCAACGCCAACGCCGACACCAACGCCAACGTCGACACCAACCCCAACGTCGACGCCAACGCCAACGTCGACGCCGACACCAACGCCAACGTCGACACCAACCCCAACGTCGACCTCAACGCCAACGCCGACGCCGACCCAGACTCCGACACCGGAATCGACGCCGACGCCCACCCCCACGCAGACGCAGGATCCGGTTTCCACGACCACCACGCTTTCCGACACCGCCGACACCGACCGCGAATCGACGGAGCCGGCACGGTACCGGGAACTCCGCGACCGCGACTCGAACCGGACGTACGGCCTCCCCATGGATATTCCTCCGACGACTGCGGACGTGCCGCCGGGCGAGTACCTCCTCGTCGAATACCTTGGAGCTCGCGTCGTCGACCGGACGCCCGTGACGGTCACCGATCGGAGCGACGGGGACGCGATCGGTACTGCGGCTGCCTCGGGCGCGAGCATCGATCAGGTCGCCACCTTCGTGGCCCGGAGTGGTCGGCGCCTCTCCTACATGTCGAACGATACTGTCGACATCTGGGTCACCGCGACGAACACGAATCCCTTCCCCGGTCGTCCGGTCGCCGACGTGAACGTGACCGTCACCGTGAACCGACCCGATGGGGGGCAGGACGTGTTCCAGGTCAACACGGGTTCCGACGGGACGGCCGCCGTGCCGTACTCGAACACCAGTTCGCTAGGCCGGTATCGGGTCAGTGTCTCGACGAGTGACTCGTCCGACTTCACCTCCACGCGCCGGACGACGTTCTTCGTGGGGCCGGTCACGGACTTCACCACCGGATTCGGGCATCTCACGCCGATCGGCGACCCGGTCAACGCATCGGTCCGGACGCTGGCGGGATACCAGCCGGTGAATGGCTCCCAAGAGGACATTCGAATCACGCGCCCCGACGGCACGAGCGTCACGCGCACCACGGTCACCGATAGCTCGGGCTTCGGCGACGTCTCGTTCACCCCCACGCAGGGAGGCCTCTACAGGGTGTCCCTCGAGGGCTCGACCACCGCTTCGCAGCGTCGAATCGTGGCCACCGATCTCGTGGCGCAGACGTCGGTCAACGGCCGGCAGTTCGCGGAAGTCGCCCCCGGCAAGCGGGTCGCGATCACCGGCGCCGTGCGTGAGGACGGCCAGCCCGTCCCTAACCGTGATATTACCGTGGGGATCTACAACGAGACGAGCCGGCAGTACGTGGAGCGCATCTCGACGACGATGACGGCCGACGGACTGTTCCAGGTGACGTGGTCCGTCCCCTCGGACACTACTGGGTTCAGCTCTTTCGACATCAGGCTCTTCGCTGACAGGCAGCGTATCGGCACCGAAGGTGCCGGGATCTACGTCTACCCATCGGAAGAGCCGGAGGATGGGCCGTCGATTTCGATCGAGTCGACGGAGTTCCGCGAACTCCCCGGCACCGACATCGAAACCCGTGCGGTCGCACCGGGAGAGTCCGCCGTGTTCCGGGCGACGCTCCGCGATAGCGACGGTAATCCGCTCGCCGACGAGCCGGTTCGGTTCACCGCGCAGTACGGGTTCGAGTTCCCGTTCCGGTCCCGGACGGTGCGGACGAACGGCTCGGGCGTCGCCGAGGTGACGCTGACCCTGCCGTCGAACGCGCCACATCCCACCGACTTTCGGGTGGACGCAGTGGCCACGCACAATCGGACATCCGTCCGCGATATCACACAGCGGCCGATACAGACCTACGCCTGGGACGGAGAGTACGGGGAGGAGTCGCTTCTGGTGGGGCAGACACACACGTACACGATATCCGGCGTCGAGATCGCGACGGGTGACCCCGCCGTCGACCAGCCCGTAACCACGAGATTCGGCCTCGTTGGCACTGCGACGGACACGATCGGTCACGCTGCCGGTCGCACGGGGGCGGACGGGCGCGTCTCGTTCTCGGTGGCAGCTCCCTCGCGGCCGACGCCGTACCGGCTCTCCGCGGCCTCGATTGCGCCGGACCGCAGGCCCGGCCGGTACGAGTTCGCGTACGTCAACCCGTTCGCCGTCGACATCGACGTGAGCAACGAGACGGTCGATCCGGGCGACACCGTCTCGTTCGACTTCACGACCGGCGTCGCCGGATCGCAGACAGGGTTCGTCACGCTCTCGGCAGGGGCCACCGAAGGAACCACACAGCGACTCCTCCTGAGCGGCCCGCTTACGGCCGGTGAGACGGCGTCGGTTCGCATCCCGGCCGGTGCCGATGCCGGGACGACGTACGTGGTTCGGGTGCTGGTCGCGACCGACGACGGCCGTGTGGCGTCCGGGTATGCCGGGATCGAGGTCACGGGGTCGGACACCGGTGGGGCGATCACCGTCCCCAACGACTACGCCTCGATCCAGGCGGCCGTCGACAACGCGTCCGACGGCGACACGGTCGCGGTGCGGCCGGGTGTGTACACCGAGTCGGTCACCCTCACGAGCAACGTCACGCTGGTCGCGCCCAGCGGCGCGACGCTCCGGAAGGATTCGACGGTCACCGAGAGCGCGGCCATCCGGATCGGCGATCCGAGCACGCCGGCCGAGCCGACCGCCCCGACGATCGAGGGGTTCCGAATCCAGGGGTGGCAGTACGGCGTGTACGACTACAACGAGGCCGGCGCCTGGACGCTCCGGGACACCGTCATCGACGGGGCCGAGGCGGGTATCGTCGCGACCGACTCGACTGGTGCGTGGACGGCCGAAGACGTGACCATCACCGACGCGAGACTGGCGGTCAACGCGCTCGATAGCGCCGGTGCGTGGCGTCTCGACCGCGTGCGGGTCGTCAACGCCACCGAGGGAATCACCGCCGGACGGTCGACCGGTAACTGGGTCGCACGGGACGTGACGATCCGGAACGCCTCGAACGTCGGCGTCGACGCCCCTCGGACGACCGGCGACTGGACGCTCCGGAACGTGACGGTCGAATCGGCCGAGCGGTACGGGATCAACGCCGAGGAGGCGGCGGGCAACTGGACCGTCGCCGAGTCGACGATTCGGGACGTTGCGCGCTACTACGGGATCGGCGCGGTGAACACGACCGGAGCGTGGACCGTCCGGGACACGACGATCACCAGCACTGGCGATGACGGCGTCGCCGCGGCGAACTCGGCCGGCGACTGGCGGCTCGACGGTCTGACCATCCACGGTGTCGGTGGCGACGCGGTCGACGCCGCCGGGACCGAAGGCCGGTGGACGATTCGGCGGTCGACGGTGCGAAACGCGTCGGGGACGGGCGTCGCCGCCACCGACGCCGCGATCGCGGGGACCGCAACCCGGAACTACTGGGGCGCGGCCGACGGACCGAGTGGCGACTTCCCCGGGAGCGGCGAGGCCGCCGTCGGCAACGTCTCGGTCGAGCCGTTCTACACCGACCCCGGGCTGACGACGCTCGAGACGTTCGGCGGCGGGGCCGACCTCGTCGTGAACCGTAGCGACTCCGACGCGTACGACTCGATCCAAGTGGCCGTCGACGACGCGTCCGACGGCGACACGATCGAGGTGCGGCCGGGAACGTACACGGAGTCGGTCGTCATCCGCGAGAACGTCACCCTCCTGGCCCCCGACGGAGCGACGGTGAAGAACGGATCGGCCCACTCCAGGGCCGGGATTCTGGTGCTCGGTCCGGTCACGCCGACCGTCTCCGGATTTACCATCGCCGGATGGAGAGCGGGATTCAGTGCAGGCGCGTCCGAAGGGGCGTGGACGCTCCGAGACACCGTGATCAGGGACGGCGACCTCGGGATCGGTGCTGCGGGAACACCCGCGCCGTGGACGGTCACCAACGTGACTGTCGTCAACACGACAACCGGCCTGAGTGCCTACGAGAGTAGCGGTGACTGGACTGTTCGTCGTTCGACGTTCCGGCGGACCGGGGGCATCTCCAGCGACCGTTCCAGCGGTGACTGGACGGTCGAACGGACGACGATCCGGAACACCACCGACGGCGAGGCGCTCAATGCGGCGCGTTCCAGCGGCCGGTGGACGGTCGAGAACGCGACGTTCGTCGACAATCGGAACAGTGTCTCAGCCGATGAGTCGACGGGTCGCTGGACGGTGCGAGATTCGGTTATCGAGAACACGACGGACGACGGCGTCAACGCCGAGGTAACGAACGGCGCCTGGACGCTCGACAACGTCACGATCCGGCACACGGGCGATCAAGCCGTCGAAGCCGACGACGCCAGCGGTGACTGGACGATTCGGGACACGGTCGTCGTCGGCACCGATGACGACGGTGTCCACGCCGAGGATACGGGTGGCAACTGGACGCTCGACGGCGTCACCGTCCAGGAGACGGGCGGTGACGCGGTCGACGTCTCGAGGGCTGACGGGCAGTGGACGATCCAGCAGTCGGTCCTGAGAAACGCTACCGGCGCAGGTGTCGCCGCCGACGGTGCGACGAAAGGCAACGCCACCCACAATTACTGGGGCGCGGCCGACGGCCCGAGCGGCGACTTCCCCGGGAGTGGTGAAGCCGCCGTCGGCAACGTCTCGGTGCGTCCGTTCTACGTCGACGCGGCGTTGACGACCCTCAGTTCCGCTCCTGGACCGAGTTTCACGGCGACTGCCCTGGAGATGCCCGCGGACGTTAGCGTCGGCGACACGGTCGTCGTCCGGACGACGATCGCCAACACCGGCGGTAGCGGCGAGGGGACGGTCGAGTTGCGAGTCGACACCAGCGGCGACACGACCCTCGAATCCGGCGAGACGCGGGCGAGGCGGTCGCTCCAGCTCGACGCTGGCGAGACGGTGTCACTGTCGTTCACGTTCGGCACCGACGCGCTCGATCCGGGGACGCACGCCGTGGGCGTCGTCACGGCCAACGACACGCGCCAGGACGAACTGGCGGTGTCGCCGTCGGTAGACATCCCACGACTGCCACGCGGCGCCGGCGGTGGTCGCGGGACGGGCGATCCGCATCTCGTCACCTTCGACGGCGTCTCCTACGACTTCCAGGCCGTCGGCGAGTACGTCTTCGCCCGCGAGCCAAACGGTGCGCTGAACGTCCAGACTCGTCTCGTCCCGGTGGGTGACCGCCAGGTGAGCGTCATCTCCGCCGTGGCCACGTCCGTCGACGGTCACACTGTCACTATCGATGCCCGGGACGAGACGCCGGTGTCCGTCGACGACGCCGGTCGGTCGCTGAACGCCTCGGACTGGATCACCGTCGGGAACGGCACGGTGTACCGACAGGGGCGCACGTACGTCGTCGTCTTCCCCGGCGACGACGGCCGCGTCGACGACGGCGACGAGCAACTCCGTGCCCAGGTCCGCCGCGGCCGCGTCGACGTGCGCCTCGTCCTCGACGAGAGCCGGTCGTCGTCGGTCGAGGGGCTGCTCGGGAGCCCCGACGGTAACGCCTCGAACGACCTCGTGCTGGCCGACGGGACGCCGCTCGACCGGCCGCTCTCGTACGACCAGCTCTACGGGCCGTACCGCGCGGACTACCGCGTCGGCGCGACGACCTCCCTGTTCGACTACGACGACGGCGAAGGGCCGGAGACGTTCTACAACGCGTCGTTCCCGGCCGAGATCGTCACTGTCGCTGATCTCGATCCCGCGGCCCGCCAGGAGGCGGCCGAGCGGGCACGCGAGGCCGGACTCGAATCCGGGACGGCCGAGTTCGAAGACGCGGTGCTCGATTACGCTCTCACCGGCGACTCGTCGTATATCGGCTCCTCGCGGCGCGCGGCGAACGACACCGAGGTCGTCGAGGACGCCACGCCCCCCGGAAGCGTCCGGTTCGACGACACTTCGGTCGCCAACGGCTCGACCGTCGTGACCGTCGACCGGGCGAGCTTCACCGCGGGGGCGTACTACCTCGTGCTCCACCGCGAGCAAACGCCGGGCGACGGCGAGCGGAACCTGACGGCGCCGGTCGGCGTGTCGAGCCGGCTCGCCGAAGGCACGCACACGGGCGTCACGGTCGACCTCGGCCGATCGCTGTCGGCCGACGATGGACTCGACGCGCTGACGACGGATGAGACGCTCGTCGCCGTGGCCCACCGAGCGGACGTGCAGAACCAGACGTTCGGCGAGCGGATCACGACCGGTGATGGGCTCGTCGCCGACGAGGCTGCGCTCACCGTCACGTCGAACCGGCCGCCGTCGGTGGAGGCGTCGCTTCGCTCGACCGTGAACAACGCCGGGTCGGCAGTGGAGATAACGGTGACCGCGACGGATCCGGACGGCGTCGTCGATACGATCCGTCTTCGGAGTCCACGGGAGACAGATACGGAGACGGAGACGGTCACGCGGACCTGCCAGCAGCGAAAATGCCAGATCACGCTCTCGGTCACGCCCACGTCGTCGACGTGGAACGGGGGTGGCTACGCGACCCGGGCCTTCACCGTCAGCGTGACCGACGATGCGAACGGCACTGCGCGCACCACCGTCTCGACGAAACTGTACATCGCGGGCGACGCGACGGGCGACGGGACCGTGAACATCTTCGACGCGGTGGCCGTGGGCCGGGCGTGGGAGGCGACCCGCGGCGACGCCGCCTACTCCGACGCGGCCGACCTGACCAACGACGGCGTGGTGAACATCTTCGACGCGGTGGCCATCGGCCGCAACTGGCAGGAGCGGGCGTGATATCGCCGGCTGTACCTGTAGGAACGATTCGCACCACCGAGGTGCCGAATCGTTCCACGGACTTACAGCCGGCCGTATGAGTCGCCTCGGGATCGAGCCCCGACGCTGCTTGCGTGGATGGCGCGCGTTACAACTCCCGACTGGGTGTCCGTCGGGGACGCCGTCCCTACAGGCTCCTCCTTCGGCAACCCCGCGCTGAACGACGGTCGTCGCCGCGCTGGCGTCACGATCACGTCACGTTCGACCCCGTGTGACCACGGGCGTTCGCGACCCTGACCGGGTTTCGCTCTTTCCACGCCACACGACGCACAGCCATGCTCGGCCCGCCGCCGAAGTCGTGGGCGATGGCTTCCGAGACGGTGGGGACGGAGTGAACGTCACAATCCGCCTCGGTGTGTCCGGCCGAGTAGATGGGATCGTGGGCGCCCGCGTGTCACAGTTCAGACGACACTCGCGAACTCGTGGATCGCCGGCACCGTCCATCGCGAAGAGCCGCCGACCGGATCGTCGGCTACCGGAGCCGTCGCCGCCACCACAGGAAGCCGACGACGACGACGGCGAGTGGGATCGCCGGCTGTCCGAAGAGATCGAACTGCGTCGACGTGGTGCCGGCCGCCGGGGTTGCCGTGGCCGTCTCGTCCGCAGCCGTCGAGGCGGGCGTCTCCGTCCCCGCCGGTGCGGTCGTCGTGGTTCCCGACGACGCCGCAGTCACCGTCGCCGGACTCCCGTACTGGACCTGGCGCACGTCGGATCGGCTGGCGACCGTCCGGAGCGTCGATTCACTCACGGTCGCGCTCACGGCGTTCAGGTCGGCGTGTACCCGGACCTCGGTCGCACCGCTGGATTCGAGACGCTGGGCGATCACGGCCGGCTCCGTCCCGGAGTCGAGCGCGATGACGACGGGGACCCGTGACGCCGTTTCGAACTGCGAGACGACCGTCGAGGAGACGGCCGCGGGCCACGCGTCGGTCGGCGTCGCGGTGGGCTGGGTCGTGGTGGCGCTGCTGGCGCTCCCGCCACCGCCACCGCTCGAACTGGACCCCGAGTTGGCGCCGCCGCCTGAACTGGAACTGGAACTGGAGTCGGAGTCCGAATCGCTTCCACTCCCGCTTCCGCCCGCGATATCGATCGTCAGTCCCTGACTGGAGACGTTGATCGACTGTGCGTCGGGGTCGGACACTTTCACCGTCTCGAAGGTGAGGTCGAGCTTGTCGGCGTCGGTCGACTCCGGGACGGTGAGTTCGATGCTCGCGAGCGTTCCGCTTCCGGTCACGCCGTCCTCGGCTCCGGTCCGTGTCTCGCCGTATCTGACGGTCGTGTCGCTGAACTCGCGCACGACGACGACGCTCGACGCGTCTCCGGCGAGGAAGCTCCCTTTCGAGACGCTCCCCGAGGCGGGCGTCGAGAGCGACAGTCGGAACTGCGCGCCGTAGGCCGGCGTGGCGGTGTCGAGGCGAACGGTCACAGTGACGGTCTCGCCCGGCTCGACCGTCTCGGGGCCGGCGAGTTCGACCGTGGCGTGTGACGACGCGCCGACCGTGACGGCCGCGATGCTACCTGACAGCAGGAGGGCGATCGTGACGACGAGCGTGATGGATTTGTGGTGCATGGGTGGTGTGGAGAGCGACGAACGTCGGGGGCTCGGTCCGTCGTGATCGTCAGCTATCTCGCCGGCGACGCGCGAGCAGACCCGCAGTCAGCACGAGTGCGAGCAGCGTCACGGGCGCACCGAAGCCGGGGAACTGCGTGCTCGTGGTCGTCCCGGGCGCGGGCGTCTGGGTCGCGGTGGGTTCGGGCGTGTCGACCGGCTCGGCCGTCGGGGTCGCGGTGGGTTCGGGCGTCGCAGTGGGTTCGGGCGTCGGGGTCGCAGTGGGTTCGGGCGTCGGGGTCGCGGTGGGCTCCGGCGTCTCTGTCGTATCGAACAGCGCCCCGCCGCCACCGCCGCCGCCACCACCGCCGCCGCCACCACCGCCGCCGCCACCACCGCCGCCGCCAGCAGTCGTCGCGGTCGCGATGCTGAACGGAATGGTGACGGTGTCGGTGTTGCCGTCGCCGTCGACGAGCGTGACGGTGAAGGTGTGGTTCGTGCCGCTGGACAGGCCGGTCGCGGTGTACGCCACCCGCGACGCGGAGATTGAGGCGTTACCGGTCACGTCCGTCCCGTCGAGCGAGACGGAAATCGCGGCGGTGTCGACGCCGCTCAGCGCGTCCTGGATCGCGAGGTCGAGCGAGACGCGCGTCGTGTCGGCGTCGAACGTCTGGCCGTCCGAGGGGGTCTGTGACGCGATGGTCGGCGCGCTCGTGTCCTGCGGGACGGTGAACTCCGTCGTGTAGGTCGCCTGGTTGCCGGACTCGTCCGCGACTTCGACGGCCGCGGTGTACGTGCCGGGCGACAGCCCCGTCGCCGTGTACTCGGCGTACTCGTCCGTGATCTGGGTCGACTCGGCGTTGGTCACGTCCGTCCCGTCGAACTGCACGGCGACCTCGCCCGCGTCGACCTGGCCGAGGGCGTCCGTGTACTCGAACCGGACGGTCTGTCGGTCGGTGCCGTACCCGACCGTCGAGCCGTCACTGGGGGTAACCGACTCGAGTGCGGGCGGCGCGTCGTCGGCCACGACGACTCCCCACGTCGAGAAGTGGTCGACTTCGAGCACCCAGTACTCGCCGGTAGTGCCGTCCGGGAGCGTCACCGTCCGCACCGTCGTGGTCGTTCTGCGATCCCACGTCTCGTTGACAGGGTCGTAGAGCGCGATGGTGGCGCCATCCGCCGGGATCCCCGCCGGGAGCGAGGAGTTTTCGACCGGGATGCCGAGCGTCGCGTTGGTCAGGTTCGCGCGCAGATCGGGCCCGATCTGGCCGTTGAGGAACCGGACACCCGCCAGCCCGGACGAGAGGGGTGCGAGGCGAGCGTCGCTCACCGTCACCGAAACGAAGGTGTCGTTGACCTCTCCGGTGGTGTTGAACCGGACGAACGCGTTCGACGGCTCGACCAGCACGGTGAACGTGCGGTTGGTCGTGTCGAACTGGCCGATGCGCGCTTGCGCCGTGGTCGACCCGCGGTTGCCCGCCCGGTCGGTGCCGTTCGTCGTGATCGTGTACGTCCCGTTGGCGGCGGCGGGGAGCGAGAACGTCCCCGTCCAGTTCGTCCGCGCGGAAGTCTCTGGCGTCACGCTCACCGTGTCAGTCGTGCCATCGGGCCGCGTGATGGCGGCTTCGACCCCGCTCGCCGTCCGTGGCGGGTTGGCGTCGGTGAGCGTCACGGTGAGCTGTCCGGTGGTCGGATCGATCCGCCTGATCGCCGCGCCGGGTTCGGGCGCCCGTCGGTCGACCACGACCGTCGTGTCGGTCGTCGTGTTACCGATGTTGCGCGCGTGGTCCGTCACGGTGGCCGTGACGTTGTACCGGCCGTCGATCGGCAGGTCGTCGCCCGGCACCGTCGCGGTCCACTCGTCGCCGGCCCGTGTCGCCTCGACGGTCCGCTCGAACGTCGTGAACTCGGCGCTGAGGACGAACGTCACGTTGGCGGCCGGATCGGGCGTGCCGTCCGCGGTGGCCGTGAGTTCGACCGATCCGTTCGCGTAGAGGTCGGTCGGCGGCTGGACCGTCACGTTGCCCGCCGAGACGTTCGTCACGTCGACGGTCGGTGCCGTGTTGTCGACGCCGACGGTCACGCGACTCGTGTTCGCGTTGCCGGCGTCGTCGACGGTCCGGACGACGAGGTCGTAGTCGCCCGTCGCGACCGGGGCGCCGCTCGCGTTGGTCGCGTTCCACACGAACGCCGTCTCGTTGTCCACGATGGCGTTGGTGAGCGTCCGGGTCTCGACCGGGTCACCGCCGCCCGCGGGCACGATGCTGAGCGTCGTGGCGTTCGGCCGGGCGTCGGTCCGAACCAGGGTCGCGCTCGTCGGCCGGTTCGTGCTCACGTTCTCCGGCCGGGCCGTCGTGAGCGTCACCCGCGGCGCCTGCGCGTCGAGCGTGAACGTCGACGACGCCTGTGCCACGTTGCTCGCGTTGTCGGCGACGGTCACCGTCACCTGGTGCGTGCTGTCGTCGGGATTCGCCGCCGTCAGGGTGGCGTTCGGGAGCACGAGCGACGAGTTCGACACCGTCGCGTTCGCCAGCGAGACCTCGCTCCCGTCGACGCTGACGGTCACCGACGAGACGTTGATGCCGGAGCCCGCCACCGCCGTGCCGTCGTCGAACGCCGCCCGAACGGTCGGCGTCGTCGTGTTCACCAGCGCGCCGTCCGCGGGCGTGAGTGACTCGACCGTCGGGCCGCCGTTATCGACGGTCACCGTCCGCTCGACGACCGTCGTCTGGCCGATGGTGTCCGTCACGACCAGTTCGAGGGTGTACGTCCCCGAGGGGAGCGGCGTGCCGTCCGCGGCCGTCGCGTCCCACGTGACGTTCGTCGGGCCGTCGAACGCCCCGGCCACCGTCTGCGTGTACACTTCGGTGCCGGAGGCGTTCAGGACGCGGACCGTCGCCGTCCCGGGGTTGGGTTCGGTGACGTTGACCGCGATGCCCGCGGGCGCTGCGACGCTCACGACCGAGCGGTTCGCCGCGAACGTCTCGACGACCGGCGTCGTCGTGTCGACGGTGAGCGTGACCGTCTGGTTGCGCTCGAGTCCCGCCTCGTCGACGACGACGACCGTCACCTGGTGGCTGCCGTCGGCGAGCCCCAGATCGGCGATGTCGACCGTCGCCGTCGTGTCGTTGAATGTGCCGGCATCGGTCGGCGTGCCGCCGACGCGGAAGGCCGACGCCGTGGCGTTCACGCCGCTCGTCGCGTCGGCGTACGTCGCCGCCACGGTAGTCGATCCGTTGACGACCCCCGCCGAGGGCGTCACGTCGGTGATCGTCGGCGGCGTGCTGTCGACGGTGAACGTGACGCTGGTGGTGGCCGAGGTGAAGTCGAGCGGGTCACCGTCCGCGTCGACGATGCGGAACGAGACGGTGTGCTCGCCGTCGGCGAGGGTCTCCGTGACTGTGCCGTCCGTGAGTCCCTGGAGCGACTGCCACGTGCCGCCGTCGACGGCGTACTCCACGGCGCTGACGTTGTCGGAGGCGTCGAGGTTCCGGAGCGCGTAGGACACCGTCACGTCGCTCGTGTTCACGAGTCCGTCGGCCGCGGGCGAGGTGATCTGCACCGCCGGGGCCCGCGTCGTTTCGAGGGTCGTCCGCGCGACGTTGGTGTTGTCCGCGGCGTCGACGACCGTCACCGACGCCATGTACGTCTCGTTGGCGACCGTGTAGGTGTGCGCCGTCGTGGGCGCCGTCGTGGTTTCGTCGACGGTGCCGTCGCCGTCGAAGTCCCACTGGTACTCGACGATGTCGCCATTGTCGGTCGAGCCGCTGGCGTCGAAGGTCGTCGTCGAGTTCACGATGGCGGTGTCGATCCCCGCGAGCGACGCGTTCGGCGTCGTGGTGTCCTCGACGGTCACCGTGGCCGTCGCCGTCGCGTTGTTCTCACTGGCGTCGACGACCGTCACGCTGGCGGTGACAGCGCCCGTCTCGGTGTACGTGTGGTTCACCGTCGCCGACGTGGTCGTGCGGTCGACCGCGTCGTCGCCGTCGAAGTCCCACAGATACTCGACGATTTCGGCGTTGTCGGTCGACCCGCTGGCGTCGAGGGTGACGTTGGTCACGTTGACCTCCGCCGTCGCGGGCGTCGCGGTCAGCGCCGCCGTCGGCGGCGTCGTGTCGGACACCGTGACCGTGCGGGTCGTGACGTTGGTGTTGCCCGCAACGTCGGTCACGTTCAGCGTGATGTCGTAGGCGCCAGGCGTGTCGTATCGGTGGGTCGCCGTCTCGCCGGTCGCGTTCGCGCCGTCGCCGAAGTCCCACTCGTAGCTCGCGATGCCGACGTTGTCCGAACTCGGCGTCGCGGACACCGTGACCGGCTCCGAGATGTTGGCCTGGGTCGGCGTGACCGTGAACGCCGCAGTCGGCGATTCGGTGTCGACGACCGACACGTTCGCCGTGGCCGTCGCGTCGTTCTCGCTGGCGTCGACGACCGTCACCGACGCGGCGTAGTCACCACGGGCCGTGTAGGTGTACGCCGTCGTGGGCGCCGTCGTGGTGGTGTCGACGGTGCCGTCACCGTCGAAGTCCCAGCGGTACTCGACGATCTCGTCGTTGTCCGTCGCGCCGCTCGCGTCGAACGCCACCGTCCCGTCGACCGAGACGGTGCTCTCGTTGACCGAGAGGGCCGGCGTCGGCGCCCTCGTGTCCTCGACGGTCACCGTGGTCGTGGCGTTGGCGGTGTTGTCGTTCGCGTCGACGACCGTCACGCGCGGGGTCACGTCGCCGAGCGAGGCGAACGTGTGCGTCGTCGTCGGATCGGTGGTGTTTTGCTCCGGGTTCCCGTCACCGTCGAAGTCCCACCGATACTCGACGATTTCGGCGTTGTCGCTCGACCCGCTGGCGTCGAGGGTGACGGCGGTGTCGTTCACCTCCGCCGTCGCGGGCGTCGCGGTCAGCGCCGGCGTGGGCGCGATCTCGTCGACGACCTGGATCGTCCGCGTCGTCGTGTTCGCGTTGCCGTCGGCGTCCGTCGTGGTCAGCGAGGCGGTGTAGGTTCCCGTCGCGTCGTACGCGTGCGTGGTGGTCTTCCCGGTCGCGGTCGCGCCGTCACCGAAGTCCCACTCGTAGCTCTCGATCCGGTGGTTGTCCGTGCTCGCGCCCGCGTCGAACGACACCGATCGGCTCACGTTGATTGTCGTCGGCGTGGCGTCGAAGCGGGGCGTGGGGTCGAACGGGTCGACGGTGTCGATGGTTGCGGGGACCGTTTCGGTCTGGATTTGATTTATGTCGGGATCGCTGATTTGGACGTTGCTAAACTCAAGGTTTGTCTCGGCGCCAAGGGGAACATCCGTCTTGTTGGTGACCTTGAAGCGAAGATACGTGACATCTCCACGCCCCAACTTCTGATTATCCCTGCCGAGGAATGCTTCTCCGAACCCGTAGGCCCCCGCAGAATCGTCGGTAGTGTTATTGTATAGGTTAGTTCTTCCACTAAGATACGGCCCGTTTCTGGCCTCAGTGATATCGAAGAGCGTCGTGTTGTATTCGAGCGTGTACTGAATCCCGTACACTGGTGGGCCGTCCCCACCCGTAGATGTGTCGTACTGCACCGCAAGCCAGAACGTGTCGCCCCGCTCGACCGTCTTGCTGGACTCGTTGAGCGACAGTTCCCCTTCCGGTCCGTTCGCCGCCGGTTCGGGCGTCGGTGCGGGCGTGGGCGTCGGGGTTGGCTCCGGTGTCGGCGTGTCGGTGGGCTCGGGCGTGGGTTCGGGCGTTGGTTTCGGTGTCGACGTTGGCGTGTCGGTGGGCTCGGGCGTGGGTTCGGGCGTCGGTTCCGGTGTCGACGTTGGCGTGTCGGTGGGTTCGGGCGTCGGTTCCGGTGTCGACGTTGGCGTGTCGGTGGGTTCGGGCGTCGGTTCCGGTGTTGGTTCCGGCGTCGACGTTGGTTCCGGAGTTGGTGTCTCGGTCGGTTCCGGTGTTGGTTCCGGCGTGGGTGTCGCCGTCGCCGTCGACGTAGGTTCCGGCGTGGGTGTCGCCGTCGGCGTCTCAGTTGGCTCCGGCGTGGGCGTCTCGGTCGGCTCCGGCGAGTCGTTGTTCCCCGCCTGCGCGGCCACCTGATCGACGATCGGCGACCCGCTGGCGAACACACCACCCCCGCCGAACGCGGAGATAACGACGACCAACACGATACACACGGTTGCGACGATACGACGCACGTCAGTCGATGAGTCTGGATCTGTCCCGCTCATTGGTATGAAGTACTCAGCCGCGAACGATCACTGGGTGAACCGGACAGCGGTCGCTGGTGCGACCGAGAGACGCGGACCGAACGTCCCCGTTCGGCGCCCCCTTCTGGTGTCCCCGTTCTGCTGTCGGTTCGAAGAACTCCCCCGATGACCACCATTCGGCTATGAGGGATGAGGGTGAACATCGGTCTTAATTATCCACCCGTTTGACACGAGCCAGCTCGGCGGTAAGCCGAACTTGAATCGACCGAGGTGTCCGCGCAACGCCCGTCCCGGAGGGAATCACGAATAGCCGGTATCACCCGTCTCAGACCGGCGGCGACGGCTGTCTCGATGTTCGCTAACCACCGATTAAACGCCGCGACGCTGCCGTCTGTGGGCCCGACGCGGTCGCGTGCGCTCTGCTGGCAGTGAGCTGATAAATCTACTGGCCGCGCGTGGCCGTCACCGCCGGCGCACGAGGGGGATGGCGACCGCGCCGACGAGGGCGCCGAACCCGAAGCCCGCCTGGTGGACGGGCATCGCCGGCGAGTTGGCGACGAAGTCGGCGCCGACGATCAGCCCCACGGCCGCGAGGACGGCGACGACGGGCAGGAGGTGGGTGGTGGCGTCGATTCGGCCGGTCCGAACGTGTGTGCCCACGAGGGTCAGCCCGAGCGCGAAGAGCACGCCCATGAACGCGAAGCCGACGGTCGAGGCACCGTAGCCGTGGGCGGTTCGCCCGAAGAGGTCGAAGGCGTACGAGCCGACGATGGGGGCGACGACCACCAACTCCCAGTAGACGTAGGAGAACCAGCGACGCTCGCCGAGTGCCCCGAGGAGGGCGAGCAGGATGACGGATGTCGCAGCGATGAGCGCCGCGTTGCCGAGGACGTGCCCGTGGAGGCCCGACGGGTCGTGGATCCCCGCGTGCGTGAGGCGGGTGATCTCGTGCCACCACCACGCCACGTCCGTGAACGGCTCGGGCGCGATTCGGTGGGGGGGTGCGGTGCGAGCGGCCGGATAGCGAACGTAGCCGAGTTTCGGCCACATCTCGAGTGCGGGCTGGACGACGAAGTTGACGAAGAGGAGAAAGGTCGGCACGGACAGAATCGTCGCGGCCTCGCTCGTCCTGAGAAGTGGGTAGCCGAACCGGTCGCCGAGACGCCGGTCGTACTCGGTTCCCGTCCCGTTGCCCTGACCGGGGGCGGTTGTGGTGTCGTGGCGACCGCTCACGGTGTCCTCCCGGCAGCGCGCCCGCCACACCGTCGCATCGACCTCTCGGGAACCATCGTGTCTCAGCGTTCGCCCGCGTTCACTTAGACCGTGCGGGCCAATATTCAAGGCTGATAGCTGGGTCGGGGTGGCGGGCTGTGAGGGGGATGGCGACCGTGATCCGTGTGATCGTCGTTGATAGCGAAGGGGGTCGATCCGCGACTGAACGGTTGACCGCGCGGGGATCGTCACGGGACGCCGTTGGCCACTCCTGCCTCGTGTCGGCGTCGGTCACCCCCGGCGGTCACGGTCGTCCGCGTGGGACTGCGGACCCGGAGAACCAGTTGACAGCTACCCTGTAAGGCGGTGTCGGCGAGCGTCGAGAGACTCGTCGTGACCAAGCCGACGATTCACGTCGAACTGTCGTTGGCCGTCGGGTCAGATGGCCGCGCGGTCTCCTCCCGTGCGATCACCGCCGACCGGCCGACGACTATCCGGATCTCCCAAGGGAACTCCGGCGCCGTGGTCCACAACCTCACCGCTGCCAGCGCGGCCAACTCGACCTTCACGGTGACCGGGAGTCGGTCGTGAACGGGGAGAGAAGCACCTTCGAGAACGACATACACAACGCCACGGCGGGGACCTGCGAGACGGCCCGCGTGACCGTCACCGCCGATGGCCGAGCGCCGACGGACCCGACGAACGTCTCCATCGAAGTGTGTGGCGAGGACGATGTCGACGGCGACAGCCGGGCCGACAGCTTCGACGCGGTCGTTATCGGGCGGAACTGGCGTGCGGAGGTGGTGCGATCCCCTTACGTCGGCGGCTCTTGATCACCATCGGACTCGCCATGCTGGTTCTCGTGATCCGGTTGCTGGAGTAGTTCTGGCGGCTCGAACACCGCAACGATGGTCCGGCCGAGACGGGTGTCGATAGCCCGGATGACAAGACGCGCGAGTATGTCTGTGCCACGCTTCAGCTGTGATGCGTGGAACCAGGGACGCAACACAGCGACCGTCCGATCGAGGAGAGCGAGGACTGGTGCGATAAGATACGTCTCCCGAAGGTCGATGACGATGACCTCTGGCTCGGGGGGTGCGGTAAACCAGCGATAGATACGGGAGTTACGGATACTGTAGATGGTTCGGGAGCGTACGGCGGCCGTGTATGGGCCAACTGTCTCGCGGAGTGACTGGATCGCGGCTACCACCGTGGATCCAGACAGCATTCCGGCGCGCGTCGTCGCATCTGGATCGTGTGCAGGCATACCTATGCAGAGACGACCGTCGCCTCGATCGTTATCGTCCCGAGGTCAAGGACGACCTGTGATCGCTGACGAAGGGGTTGACCCTTGAATCGGACCCCGTTGGTCGTCTCACGGACGCGAAGCTCGGCCGTAATCGTCACATCACGGTTAATGGGATGGTCAGCAACGTTCACGGATCCGTTTTCGCCGGTCGAAACAATGAGCGACGGTTCCATGTCGACATCGTCGATCGTCGCGATCGTTCGCCCGTCTGCGCGTTCAGTCATTCCGGGCTGGACCGCCTCTGCAAACTGTTCGCGAACCTCGCTCAACCGGAGTACGACGGTGCGAGTCGTCGATGTGCCACGGGGTTCGACCGCTCCAATCCGCTCGATCGCGCCCGATAGCTGGTAGCTCTCCGCGTCGAGGCTGATCGTGTTCCCCCGTTGGATCGGTGTGGTCCCGAACTGTTCGCGTTCACCGTAGCCGAGTGTCCGCAACGAAATACCAACGAACATCTGCTTGCGATCCGGGTTCTGTGTGGCATAGGTCGTGACTCGTTTGACCTCTGCCGTTTTGTGGCCCGCAACAGTGGCGACATCTCCCTCCGCGATTCTGTTGGCCGTTTCGACATCGACGACGCTCTTTAATAATACGTCTGCAGTTCCGCGTTCGAACCCACTGCCAACGCGTTCGACACGGCCCTCGAACGTGTACCCCTCTGTCGGGAGCGAAACCGTTTGTCCGCTCCGTAGGGGGGTCGCCCCAAACTGTGGCTGACCCTGCTCTTGGTGAGTCCGCAGCGTGGCTTCCGCGAACACGACCCGTTCGGTACTATCGGTCGCGTAGGCGGCCACATCGTCAATCGTCGCAACGGTACGGCCAGCGATCCGGATCTCGTCGCCGGCAGCGACCTTTCGGGCGTTGGACGCTGACATCGTGTCTCTGAGGACAACCGTTGCCGTGTCGACAGCGATCGTCTCACGTTCGCCGATTGCCCGGACCTGCCCACTCACGACGTATCGGTTCGTTCTGATGTCGAGGGTCCGCCCCAAACGAGGCGGTGCGTCGGCGTATGTGATTCCCTCGTCGCTCGTCTGGCCCTGCAGTTCCGCGCGGACGACGACCCGCGTGCCGCCATCTCCCGGCGTGAGATGGACATCAGTAATGGTGAGTTGGCTGTTGCCGTTCGGACTGTACCTGTCCCCCTCGTCAATTTCGGTCAGTAGGTACGCCGGCTGTGTCCCCAGATCGAGTGTCACGTGGGTTGTGCCGCGATCCGGCCCCGAGTCAGTTGGCTGGAGCAGGAACGCGGCACCGGCAGCGACGACGGCGAGGACGAAGAGGATAGCGAGTGCGTCGATAATATTGATGACGCCAAATAGATTCCCTTCGTCATCGATCAATGGCATCGCACCCACCAGTACGCATAGTGCGTCACACTGGTTAGCAGAGCGACTAAACCATTTTGGAAGCGGCGACCCCGCGCAGCCGAACGATCAGATGCGGAGCGATTCCAGCCGTATAGCGTCGTGGTTGGCATCGTACGAGCGATAGTCGCGGACTGATTCGCTAGGTGGTGCCGAGACCACGGTTGGAGCGCTGGTGACCGTGGGTGTCGTGAACTCGACTTGGACGGATCGACTGCTGTCACTCGACGGTCACGCTTTTTGCGAGGTTGCGTGGTTTGTCGATCGACCGGCCCTTCTCGTTCGCGACATGGTACGCAAACAGTTGGAGGACGACATTCGCGACGACCGGCTCTAGTGGACCACACGCCGGAATATCGAAGCGAGTGTCGACATCGGTGAGCATCTCCGGATCACTGGCCACACCAATCACAGGCGCACCGCGGGATTCGACCTCCTTGACGTTGTGGACGGTCTTCTCAGCTACCGCCCGGTCAGTCAGGATTGCAATGACCGGCGTTTCAGGTGTCACCAGTGCGAGCGGTCCGTGTTTCAGTTCGCCAGCGGCGAAGCCCTCTGCATGATCGTAGGCGATCTCTTTGAGTTTGAGGGCGCTTTCGAGCGCGACTGGGTAGCCTGCCTTCCTCCCAACGTAAAAGAATGCCTCACTGTCGGCGTAGGTTTCGGCGGCGCGTTTGATTGCCTGCTCTTGATCCAGTACCTGCTGGACGGCCCCGGGAAGATCCCGGAGGCTTTCGAGGAACTCCGTCGTGGCTTGCGACGTGAGAGTCTCCCGAACCTGTCCCAGATGAACAGTGAGGAGCGCGGCGGTCGCGACTTGGGAGACGAACGTCTTGGTCGCTGCGACGCCAATTTCCGGACCGGCACGAATAAAGACGGTATCGTCGGCCTCTCGGGTGACCGTACTTCCGAGCGTGTTGGTGAGGGCGAGTGTCCGTGCGCCTGCCCGAGTGGCCTCGCGGAGTGCAGCGAGCGTGTCGGCTGTTTCACCACTCTGCGTGATGGCGAGCACGAGCGTGCGCCACGGATCGCGATCCCCGTTGAATTCGTACTCGCTGGCGATGTGGACGGTGACCCGGACGCCAGCGTGCGTTTCGAGGAATTCTTTCGCATAGAGGCCGGCGTGATACGAGGTCCCACAGGCAATGATCTGAATCTCTTCGATGGACTGGAGATACTCCGTGGGGAGGTCGATCTCGAGGTCGACACTGGCCGCGAGGTCGTCGATCCGACCGGAGATTGCCTGCCGAAGTGCGCGTGGTTGCTCGTGGATCTCCTTGAGCATATAATGCTCGTAGCCGCTCTTGCCGGCCGCTTCGGCATCCCAATCAAGGGTGTCGGTCCGTCGCTCGACGTGCTCGCCCCCGTTGTAGATCGTGATATCATCCGCGGTGAGGTGGGCAATGTCTCCCGATTCGAGATACGTGACCCGACGCGTATGTTCGATGAACGCGGTGGCGTCACTCCCGATGAACGTCGCGTCATCGCCGTGTCCGATCAGCAGGGGACTATCTTCGCGTGCGACGACGATCCCGTCGTGACCGGCCGCTGTCGCGGCGATCGCGTAGCTTCCGTCGAGTTGTTCGGTGGTCCGCTGTACCGCACTCAGCAGGGAGACACCATCGGCGAGATGCGTCTCGATGAGATGTGGAATCACTTCGGTATCGGTCTCACTCTGGAAGACGTGCTGTTCGCTGAGGTCCCGTTTGAGGGCATCATAGTTTTCGATGATACCGTTGTGGACGACAGCGACCTCGCCAGTACAGTCCGTGTGTGGGTGGGCGTTCGTTTCGGTGGGCTCGCCGTGCGTGCTCCACCGGGTATGTCCGATTCCGACCGTCGCGTCAGCCGACTGCGGCGCTGTGAGTTCGTCGACACGCCCCGCTGTTTTAGCGAGCGTGAGTGTCTCTCCGGTGAGTGCGATCCCCGCCGAGTCGTAGCCCCGATATTCGAGGTTTTTGAGCCCCTGGTGGACGATACGTCCCGTGTCGTCCGGCCCGATGTAGCCGATGATTCCACACATGTGTGATTACCCCCGCCGGACGTGACTACTGTCGTCGATACGACCCGACACGTAGGTCCCACTGTCGAGTGTGGCGTTGTTCCCGACGATTGTACCTGGAGTGATGGTAACGTTGCCCCCACCAGCCACGTTGTCGCCAACCAGTCCCCCAAGTGTGACATTGTGATGGACCGTATCCGACAGGACGACGTCAGCACGTCCGCCTTCGACCGTGGTGTTCGGCCCGAGTGTCGCATTTGCGCCGACGATACAATCTGTCATGACTGTCCCACTTTTGATTGTCACATCCGATAAAAGAATCGTGTTTTTTAAGATCGAGCCAGCGCCGATACTAACGTTGTCGCCGAAGCTGACACCGTCCAAAACGGCTGCCTGTGGATGAACGACGGCGTTTTTCCCGATCGCCGTCCGGTCTGCGACCACTGCCGACGCGTCGATCGTCGCACTCTCACGGGCCACGTCCGGTGAGCGCTCCGTCCCGAGGAGCGCGTCGTTGACCGCGAGTAGATCCCACGGTTCCGAGACGTCTAACCACGTTCCTCGGTAGCGGACCGCTTCGAGCCGCCGGTCGTCGATGAACGTGGTCAACGCGTCCGTAAGCGCCTGCTCGCCATGTGTCTCGATACGGCGGATCGCAGCGAAGATCTCGGGACCGAAGGCGTAGACGCCCGCGTTGATGTAGTCCGATTTCGTGTGGTCGGGGTGTGGCTGTTCTTCCAGTCCGACGACGGTTTGCCCGTCGAGTTCGACGACCCCGTATCGACTCGGCCGTTCGATGCGGGTGATCGCCATCACCGGTTCGTTCGTCTCTCGCTGGCGATCGATGACTGCACCGATAATCGTTGCGTCGATGACCCGATCGCCGTTCAACGCAATAAACGGTTCACTGAGATGCGATTCTGCCTGTAGCAGCGCGTGTCCAGTCCCGAGTTGTGGGTCCTGAACAACGTACGAAATCTCCAGATTGCCGTAGGTATCTTCGAAGTGACTCTGGATGCGGTCCCGATTTGCGCCGACGACGACGAGTACCTCGGTAATCGCAGTTCGAGCGAGCGCATCAACGATGTGCTCGAGAATCGGACGGTTTGCGACCGGGAGCATCGGCTTCGGACGGTTCTCCGTGAGCGGCCAGAGCCGTCGTCCCTTTCCCGCTGCAAGTACGACTGCTTTCATAGCTACTGATGTTCATCACGCGGCATAGGCTTTTGCCACCCAGGGGATCCCGTCAGTCATCGAAGATCTCTCAGCCGTGTTGACTTCACCATCCGTCTGTCGGTCACTCCGATTCGACGGGTGTCAGACCGTCCGTTCCGCAGTCACGGAGGAGGCTACTCCCTCCGTTTTCGTGGCGTTCAGCAGGGTACGTCCAGCGCTCAATCGTCCGCATTCTGGGCTCGTGCCTCGCTCAGTCGTTCCCAAATTTCGGTGCAGCCGACACCGTCCTCGATGTCGGCTAGGTGATCGTCGTCGCGCTGGTTGTAGTTACTCATCTTCTGAGTAACTGTTGTGGCTTCTCCAATATCAATGTACCGCCGCCACGAGGAGTCACCCTGGAGCCGAAGCGTTTTATTCGTATTCGGGTTCGAAGACCACGCAATGAGCCAGGACCCGTCCGAGTTGCTGTCGGCGCTCGATCTCACGGAGTACGAAGAGGAGGCACTCGAAACCCTGCTGATGTTGGGGCAGACAACCGCACCGGATCTCTCCGAAGCGACGGGGATTCCGAAAGCCAGGATCTACGGCGTGCTCGATTCGCTGGCTGACGACGGCTACATCAAGGTCATTCCTGGGCGCCCGAAGCGGTACCAGCCGAAACCGCCGGCGGAAGTACTCGACCGAGCGATCGAAGCTCGTCAGCAAGCCTTCGAAACGTATCGCCACGAACTCGACGACATCCGTGGCGACTTCGTCGACGTGTTTCAACCGTTGTACGAGTCCGCGAGCGAGGAAGTAACGCCGACCGAGGAGCTGTTCTACGTCGTCGACGTTGGTGAGCCAAGCGAGGAGGAGACGCGCCGGCTCTACCGGAGCGCCGACGACCGAATCGACATCATCACGAAGAGTTTCGAATATCTCGACGCGGTCGAGCCGACGTTGTCGGGCGTGCTCGATGACGGGTGTGCCGTTCGGATACTGTTCTTGCACCCGCGACATCTGTCGGCCGAGAATCAGGCTATCCAGCGCGAAGTCGTCGGCACGCTTCGCGACTCCTATCCGGCCGTCGAGCTGCGGTTTAGCGAAGGGTTGTTGCCGTGGCGGGGGACGATCGTCGATCCGAGCATGGACTACGAGACGGGTGCGGCGATCTTGCTCGTCGAGGAGAAAGACATCCCGCTGCACAAGCGCCAGGCGGCAGTCACGGAGAACGGATCGTTCGTCGCCGGCCTCGAGCGGTACTTCGAACTGCTGTGGTCCTACGAGAGCACGACGACGTATCCCGCCCCCGAAGACGTTCGAACGACGCAGGACGAGTGACTCGTCGGATTAGTCGTTGGTAGCGTCGCGAATGAGCGACCGAACCGTCTCCTCGACGGTGTGGTTCGGTTCCCAGCCGAGGGTAGCCCGTGTTCGGGAGGTGTCGACAGTAAACTCCGAGACGAGCGTTTCGCTGTCGCCGCGCGGGTTCTCGACGAGTTCGATCGGGACGTGTTCGTCGCATTCGTCGGCGGCGATGGCCTGTACGCGCTCGGCGACGGTCTGGACGCTCGGATCCTCGTCGGAGGCAATCTCGAACTTTTCGACGCCTGTGTCGCCCTCAGCCAACTGTTCGAGTAGACGTTCAGTACTGTGTAGATAGGCCCGGGCGACGTCGTCGACGTGGACGTAGTTTCGGGACTGTGTCCCGGGTTCGTAGACCGTCAGCGGTTCGCCGCGGATCGCTCTGTCGACGAAGAAGTTGATCACCGTCCCCTTCGAGACGCGCTGGCCGTCGATCTCGTGTTCCCCGTACAGATTCGATTTGAGAAAGACGTGCGCCGGGAACGAGCCCTCGGCGAACGTCTCGATGGCGCGCTCGCTGAGCAGTTTCGTGCGACCGTACCAGTTGAACGGGTCGCGAGGATCGTCGACCGTGATCGGGAAGTTCTCTGGGTCGCCCAGGACGGCCATACTGAACGGGAACACGAGCGCGGCGCCGGTCTTCCGACAGAACCACGCGACGTTGTTCGTCCCCGTGACGTTGACTTCGTAGGCGAGGTCTGCATTCTGCTCGCAGTCGTCGACGCCGCTGACTGCGGCGAGGTGGAGCACGACATCGGAGCCGTCCAGTGCCGTTTCGAGTTCGCTACGGTTGCGGATGTCGACGTGGTCGATGTCGACACCGCCGACGCTGCGAACCGTCCCCAGATAGAAGTTGTCCAACGCGACGTACTGCCAGTTGGGGTGGTGGTCCGTGAGGAGGTTGAGGACGCGGCTGCCGATGTAGCCGGCCGCGCCGGTGATCGCGATCTGCGGTACGCCATCGGTGTCGGTATCGGTGTCGGATGCGGTCATGAGGGTGAGGTGTGCGCGTGGCGGTCGGTCGTGAACTGGTCGGCGAGTTCTCGGACGCCCGCTCGCAGCGTGTGTTCGAGGTCGAAGCCGGTCTCGCCAAGCCGGTCGAAATTCACGTGGTACGACGGTCCGGGATGTTCGTCCCGCAGGTACGTGATCTCGAGGTCGTGGTTGAGTTCGTCCTGGACGATCTCGGCGATCTCCTTGACGCGGTAGTTCTGGTCGTTGGCGCCCACGTTGTACACCTCTCGCGGCCAGGCGTCGGGGTTGCGGGCGGCGTGCTTGTACGCACGGGCGGCGTCCCCGACGTGAATGAACGGCCGCCAGTTGTTGCCGTCGCCGTATACGGTGAGTGGCCGATCGGTGAGCGCGCGGAAGACGAAGTAGTTGACCACGAGATTGAAGCGCACCCCGGGCGCGTGCCCGTAGTTCGTGCTCATGCGGAGCGCCGTGGCGTCGAACCCGTACTCGTCGGCGGCCTCCCGAAGGCGCGTTTCGGCGTCGTATTTCGCTTCGGCGTACGGATTCAACGGGTCCGGCTCGGTGGTCTCGTCGATATCGGTACTGGACGCCCGGCCGTAGAGGTTACACGAGGACGCGAAGACGACGTTGTCGACGCCGAGTTTGCCGGCCGCGCGGACGACGTTCTCGGTCCCCTCGTAGTTGACGGCGAACGTCTCCTCGCGGCGGTCGTGGGTGCTGTCGGCCCCCGTGATCGCGGCGAGGTGGACGACGGTGTCGGCGTTCCGCATCGCGTTCTCCACGTCGCCGTACTCGCGAACGTCGCCACGCTGGAAGTCGAGGCGGTCGGTCGCGCCGAGGCCGATCCCCATGAGGTTCCGCGGCGTGCCCGCCGAGAGGTTGTCGAGGACGGTGACGCGCTCGACCTCGTCTTCGGCGAGCAGTTGCGGGAGGAGCGCGCTCCCGATATACCCACACCCGCCGGTCACTAACACGTGCATGTCACCGCCAACTCCCAGAACCCCAGTAAACCATTCGGCATCTGGATCAGTTGCCGGTTGCTTCGGCTGCGTCCCCGCCCTCGTCTTCGAGCCGATCCTCGAGGACGCCGGGCAGGAAGCGGTCCTCGTGGGCTTCGATGACGCCGGCGTGGTCGGTCAGCGTCGCGAAGACGTCTTCGATCCCCTCCTCGAAGGTCTGGGCCTGCCCGTCGATGAGGTCGGCGTAGCGGTCGTTCTCGATCTCCATCTTGTGGGTCTCGTCCTCGTCGCGCGGGTTCTCGAAGTGTTCGACCGCGACGTCGAGGCCGTGTTCGCTGCCGACGTCGGCGATCGTGTTCGCGATCTCGACGATGCTGATCGCGCGCGTCACCTGATTGTAGACGACGTGGTCGGCAGGGCGGTCGTCGGGGTCGACGAGCGCGAGTCGGGCGAGCCCCTCGACGGCGTCCTCGAGGCTGACGAACGGCTTTCGCTGTTCGCCCTTACCGTAGACGGTGACGGGATAGCCGGCGACGGCCTGGGCGGCGAACCGGTGGGCGACGGTGCCGAAGTAGTAGTCGAAGTCGAAGCGCGTGTTCAGGCGGTCGTCGGCCCGCGTCTCCTCGACCTGCGTGCCGTAGACGATGGCGGTGCGAACGTCGCTGACGGGGATGTCGAACTGCTGGTGGGCGAGGCGCATGTTCGCCGCGTCGTGGCTCTTCGTGAGGTGGTACCAGCTCCCCGCCATCGCGGGGAAGGGCACCTCGTCGCGCTCGCCCCCGTTCTCCATCGTGGCGCCGCCCTCGGGGATGGGGAACTCCGGCGCGCCGTAGACGCCCGTGGTCGTGGTCTCGATAAAGTGCGTGTCCGTGAGGTCGTGTGCTTCGAGCCCCCAGAGGAGGTTGCGGGTCGCCTGGAGGTTGTTGTGCTGGGTGTAGTTCGCGCGCTCGCCGTTGATCTGGGAGTACGGCGCGGAGGGCTGGGCGGCCGTGTGGACGACCGTCTCGGGTTCGTGGACCGCGAGGAGTTCGTCGACGACGTCCTTGTCCGTGAGGTCGCCCTCGACAAAGGAGAGGTTCGTGAGGCCGTGGACCTCCTCGGCGGCAGCGAGGCGCGTCTCGATGTCGTGGACGGGCGTCGCGGAGGTGGAGCCGATCTCGGACACCCACTCGCGGCGCGCGAAGTTGTCCACGAGGAGCACGCGGTCGTCGGTTCGGGAGGCGATTCGGAGTGCGGTGGGCCAGCCGACGTAGCCGTCGGCGCCGGTTACGAGGATGGTCATGGTTACTCAGGTTGTGAGTAACTACTATAGGAACATATAACCTTTGCATTCTGACAACGAAACTCTGTCAGAGTACATCACAAGCTAATCAGCCGGCCTTCTTAAGAGAAAATTTATATTGTTTGATGTTTAGTCGGTTAGTAGTGCCAATCAACAAAATCAAAAAAGCGATCAAGAACCCTATTGCCGTAGGATTCAAGTTAAACCGAATGTTTTGGCGGGATCAGTTTGATTTTGGACCAAAGTACAATCTACATGGGATTGATATCTTTGATGAGGATTGGGATAACCTGATCATTCTGGATGCCTGTCGGTATGATGAATTTGCTGCAAACGTTGAGCTGCCCGGACGTTTTGAATCGCGAATATCAAGAGGATCACATAGTCGCGAATTTGTAAGGGGGAATTTCAAGGGAAAGACGATTTACGATACAGTATACGTCTCTGCAAACGGGAATTATGGAAAACTCAAAGAGGAAATTGAGGCACACATACTGAAATTCGTCTTTGTTGAACGTGATGAGGTTGATGGACGGACTAGCCATCCAGAGACGGTCCGAAAAAAGGCCGAAGAAATCTTCGAAGAATATCCAAATAAGAAGATGATCGTTCACTTTATGCAGCCCCATCAACCATATTTGGGTCCAACCGGCAGACAGATGCCTTATCACGGTGGGTTAATGCCCACTGCTAAGGCCGAGGGAATTTCTCACGAGGATATTATGCAAGCATACAGAGAAAATCTTGAGTTGGCAATTTCCGAAGTAGAAAAACTGCTTCACAGTTTGGGCGGGAAATCAGTAGTAACTGCAGATCACGGTGAGATTTTAGGCGAGCGTCTCCGCCCCGTTCCAATAAAATGGTATGGCCATCCACAGGGCCACTATATGAATGAGCTAGTGAAGGTACCGTGGCATGTTTATGAGGCTGAACCCCGAAGAAAGATCACAAAAGGAGATCCGAAGCAGGATGAATATGATCTTGAAAGTATTAACCAGCATCTTCGGGAATTAGGATACAAGACATAATTTTCACTCCGGCAGCATTGTAGATAAGTTATATGGTTATTGACGATCTATTGTGGTAACGTTGCGATAAGGAACGAGACTATCGCCGACATGACGCTATAGCCTCACAACAGTTATTACGCAAACTGCCTCCTGACAATGTGATGAAGGAGTCATCAATCACACAGATTTTTTCGCTGCTTGTGCTCGGCCCACTTATTGGCCGCTTCATCCCCCTTTTCTGGGATCTCCCGGTTTGGTCACTAACGCCACGCCGAGGCGCCGTTTTTGTACTGTTCTGTTTTTCTTTCTATACAGTAACTCGTAACCAGTCGGTTCGAATCCGCTATTCAGATGTTGGTGTTATCTCATTGTTGATCGTTTTGATCGCGAGTATCTCATGGTCGCCTGATCCGGGCGTGTCGATGCGCCGTGGCGTTGATTTGATACTCATCTTCGTGTATTACGTCTCGCTAGTGATCTATTTGCAGCGCGACGGTGCCATGTCTAGGCTCATCCAGATCCTAATGGTGTTTGCCGTGGTTGCATCGATTTACGGTCTGGTTGAGGTCGCGTTCGGTGAGGTCTCCCGTGGTCTCGTCGCCTATATTAGCCGAAACGAGCTATCCCGAAAATTGCTGGCGCTTCTGCCGCTCACAGTGGTCGTTACTATTCTCAGCAAGCAAACGATGCAACGAGCTGTGTTCGCACTTACTGGTATCTTGATGGTGATCGTTATTCCGCTTTCGGGGTCCAGAAGCGGCATCGTAGGATTGGGAATAGTTCTTTTCGGAGGAACGATGTTATTTCTTCAATACACATTACAGCTCCCGAGCAGCCGGCTCGTTGCTGCAGGCATTGTGATTACCAGTCTCTTTATTGTCAGCGTCGTTGCAGGCGTTGGCACAGGCCTAATCCCATCACGGCTGGCAAGTATCCCCCTCACACCAGCTGCGTTCTCGCCCGAAGTCCTCGGGGAAAAGCGATATGAGGTGTATAAAGCCGAACTACGGACGATACGCAACTATTGGCTGACCGGCGTCGGCTATGAGGGGTTCGTCGTGTTGACTGAGGATGTTTATGGTATTGGCGCGTACCGAGCACACGATTTGATCTCTCGCGTTTGGATGGCAGCTGGCATCGGAGGCGTCGTGATTCTGTTAGCTACGTTAGGAAATATTTTCAGAACGTACATCAGACGGATCGTAACCGCTGATGGGAGCACTCAACTGTATCTATCAGCATTTTTCCTCGGTCTTGTGGCGATGACCCTCGCTGGGCTGGCTAATATCGTTATCACGGAGTTATTGTGGTATGTGCTACTCGCTATTGGGATAACTGGATACCGCCCCGATAGCTACTAATAACATGAGTTCGGGTAGTGTGATTACGAAGAAGAATGAAATGCTGCGTTGAATAGCGCCCTCTAAGCCACGGTGAAGCGACACCGATTTTGAGACCACCGGCATCAACACCTGACCAGCCGACTCAGATCTCAATCGTCCCGATCAGTACTGCTATTCAACACGGCAGAATGAAATAAATCCGTAAGATACACTATTATTATATGGTAGCGATACGAGTAAAAAGAGCGGTAGGATATAATTATGGATGCGAGAATTAATATAAGGAAAAGGTGTACTACGTGCCTGAAAATTATTTTTGTTAATATTCTTTCGGTCCCCGACACTCAATAGAGATTAACCAACATGACTTATATCCCGTCCTATGACTGAGCAGACTGAAAAAATACGAGTTTTACATTTGATAACACGGTTTACTGGGGGTGGTGCAGAGAAGACAGTACAACGCACTCTGAAAGCTCTGAGTGCGGACCAGAAAGAGTACGAGCTGAGTGCGGACCAGAAAGAGTACGAGTTAATTCTAGCGACCGGGGCGGAGTTTGATGCGAAAGAACTAGACGCTGTTGAATCATCGGGCATACAAACTAAGGTATTCAGATCTATACGACACTATAACCCGTTCACAGCTCCAATTGCGGTGATTGCGGTTGCGTGGTTTCTCTATACCAATGACATAGACATCATCCATACGCATAGTACCGAAGCAGGAATAATTGGGCGAATTGGCGCGTGGATAGCTGGCACAGAGGTGGTTATCCACGAAATCCACGGCGATCCCATTTCCGAGGACCGGAATTATTTACTTAATTGTATCGTACTACAGCTGGAACGATTGTGTGGAAATATCACTCACGTCTTTATCGCAAAATCAAACATTATCAAAGAGACCTATCTATCTCGAAATATTGGGACAGAAGAAAAGTACCGTATTATTCGTCATGGTGTAAAGGTTGATGAGTTTACCACGGCGCAAAAAAAATCACAACTGGCCGATTCAATCATATTACTTTATGCCGGGAGAATAGCTGATGGAAAGGGGATAGAAGATCTCATAGAGGCAATTGACCGGATTGAACGTGATGATGTATATGTCCTAATCGCTGGCAAGGGTCCGGCAAGAGATGAGTTAGAAGAAATTGTTATTAAAAGAAATCTAACGGATTCGGTTCAGTTCCTCGGGTATCGGAACGACATTCCGGAATTGATGGCGACTGCTAACGCGTTAGTATTGCCTTCATATCGAGAGGGGACACCACGTGTCATCACTGAGGCACTAGCGGCTGGCACCCCTGTATTGTCAACTAAAATTGCAGGTATCCCTGATCAAGTCCGAGACGGAGAGACTGGAGTTCTGTTTGAACCTGGGGATGTGCGAACTCTCGCAGATGAGATTAGAGACCTATACGATGACCCTAGAAAATGGGAAGAGATGGGAGATGAAGGAAAAAAAGACGCACAACAATATAGAATCGACGAAATACAAGATTCTTGGAGAAAACTTTACAAGGAAATTATAGAGAAGTACATCACCTAATGGTGTCGAGATACTCGTGAAGCTGGTCACCCACTTTAGACATGGAATTGTTCTCTTGGACGACATCTGCTGCTCTTTTTCCCATCTTTTTTCTCCGTTGTTCATCGTCTAGAAGCTCGGCGAGCCGTCTTTCTATTTCTTTCTTATCCTGGATATCTACGATATAGCCATTACATTGGTCAATAACCTGATCAGACATTCCTACTCCGTCATTCGCTATAATCGGGTTATTGTATATACTGGCTTCAAGTACGGTTGATGGATACGCATCGAGATAAGAAAAGTGGACAAATATGTCCGATTTTTCATATAAATTGTCGATTTCATCAATATATCCTAATACTTCAACTGAATCTGTTTCAAGCTCAGCAACGGCAGATCTAACCTGCTCAAGATATTCTCCACCACCCGCGATTTTGAATGTCCATTTTGGATGGTCATCTAAGATCTGAATAATTGGATTAAGCGCATCGATTAGCCCCATTGTCTTCTTTTCAAAATTAAAATTAGTGACTGATAATATAATATTATTCTCCCGATATTCGGTACTTAGGTCATGGTCATCAATACGTAGTGGTGTAGGGATGACAACGGCATTAGAGTTGGCAAAATATCTCATTTTACTCTCATCTCTACAGAATTCGGACACATATATTTGATTATTGCAGATTATTAGGGTTATTATCGTAGAAAAAAGAGAGATAGCGTCCTTCACTACATTAGAAATAGATAATAATCTCAAATCCGCACATAGATTGGAAGCTTGTTCTGACACTGCATCTCCTCGAATTCGAAGCACACAGGGAATACGAAAAATAAAACTTAGAATCCAAACAGCTGCTCCGGCACGTCCGAGTGCATCAGTAACTACGATATCAGGACGATTAATCCATATGTGTTGAAGCAGTGGGTGCATGGACTCTTTCCCAGTTATTTGAAGCGTGGACACATTATCACCTACTTTTTCAAGAGGTTCTGCGATCTTCCACAGCCTGTCGCTAGTCCCGGTCACTAATACGTGTAAGTCCGATCCTGAAGAATCGGTGCTCATGAATATATGAAATCAATGCAAGATACTAAACGATTTGACTTACACATGACTAAATAACTCAATGCGTTCGTGCTCTATCGTCTACTTGTGATTGTGTCTTATACAGCTCAGCATATTTCCCGTTGTTATCAATAAGCTCAGCATGGCAACCAGATTCAATTATCTCACCAGAGCTAACTGTATAAATCCGGTCTGCATTCTTTACAGTCGACAGACGATGGGCGATTCCGACGATTGCGTAATCCTTGTCCATATTCTCGATCGCCTCTTGGACTTGCTGCTCAAGATTCGAGTCAAGGTCACTTGTTGCTTCATCCAGCACCAGTACGTCAGCATCCTTTAATAGAGCGCGTGCGAGCGAAACTCTCTGTCGCTGGCCACCAGATAACCTAACACCATCATCCCCGAGTTGGCTGTCGTACCCATTCGGTAGCTCGTCGAAGAATTCGTCGACACATGAAATCTCGCAGACCCGATCTAGATCCGTCTCTGAAACATTACGGTTCCCGATTGTGAGATTGTATCGAAGGGTGTTATTAAAAATAAATGGATTTTGACGAACGACAGCAATCTGCGATCGCCACTCCCCGAGATCCATTTCGTGGATCGAACGACTATTTGCCCGAATTTCACCTTCATCTGGCTCGTATAGCCGCGCGAGAAGTGAAACGATAGTCGACTTCCCCGCTCCAGATTGACCAACAAAGCCGATGAATTCGCCTTTTTTGAACTCCAGTGAGAGTCCAGCGAGAACTTCTTCGTCTGTTCCTTCGTAAGAAAAGTGGACTTCGTCGAACTCGATATGTTCTACTTCGTCCGGTACTGGTTCGCTGCCAGTACTTGGTTCACTATTTCTACTAAGCTCGTTGATGAATATCTGTGTCCGAACAAGATGTGGGAGATTATTTTCGATACGGTAGACTTTCGAGTTGAGGGTGCTTACTTTCGGGCCTAATCGGAACACTGCGAATAGAAAAATCCCTAGCGAACCGAGTGACATATTCGCAAACACAATTGCCAAATATATCAATACAAACACCGAAATTGCTGCTGTCAGATTATAGAAAGTTTGGATCGCGGTTTCGTTACGCCGCATCTTGGTACTGGACGTGGCGAACTGATCGACAGCATTCAAAAAATCGTCGAAGAGTTCGCTCTGAAGCCCAAACAGTTTCGTATCTCGGATTCCCTGAGTCCCCGCTTGCGCCGCTTGCTGAAGACGTTCGTTTGCATCGGCTACTCTGTCGCCAATGTCGTATCCTGACTCCAAAACATAGCGGAAAAATATGGTTAGGCCAGCGAGAAATACGCCAGCAAATAGCGTGAGCCATGGTGCGAGGACGAATGCTATTGCGAAGTACATGATGCTCAGGAGAAACTGCTCGAAAAAGTTGATGGTGTACCGAATAACTCGACCTGCGTATTCGGCCTGAGTGACGATCGCATTCAGAATGTCGTCCGATCCTTCTTGATCGAAGTATCTGATTCGAGCATTGAGAGCATTATTGAACGACTGTGTCTGTAGTTCTCGCATATAATCGAAAACGAGTGCTTCACGAAGCCAGCGCACAATGAAGGTTGAGGTCCAACGGACTGTGAGCACCAACCCCACGCCAGTCACGACGGTCCCGAGCGTAAACGGAATTCCCAGCGTCTGGTAGGCTTGTACGAACGCCAAGAGGAGGCCACTAGCTTCATCAGCGGGAGTTCCTGATGCTTGGACAATCTCCACGATCGGTAAAATAAAACTTAGCCCGACAGCCTCAAGTGAGGCTGCAAATACACTACCTCCGATGATTGCGAGAGTAAATATCGGTCGGTAGCGAGCGACCCGAGAGAGTGCATAGAGTTGTTCACGCCGACTGACCGGTTCGGAGTCCGTCTCAGTCACAGTTCAGTAGTTTCTTTGCATATTATAAAAGCAACACGATGAGCGAGTAATTCAGGGAGCAACAGTTTTTGTTCTTAACCTGTCCCAGCTACCCTCACCAACTCCTCACCCTCCGCCAGAAGCCCTTCCACATCTTCCTCGTTTCGCGCCTCCGCAGTCAGCCGAATCAGCGGCTGCGTCCCACTCGCCCGAACGAGCAGCCAGCCCGCGTCCGTCTCGATACGAACGCCATCAAGTGATGTAACCGCACCCGCGTCGTATCGCTCGGCGACGAGCGAGGCGACCGCGTCCACAAGCTCACCCTTCTCGTCTTCGGCCACCGAAATGTTCTCCCGGCGGATCGGATAGGTGTCGATCCCGGCGACGAGGTCGGCGAGCGGCCCCTCGGTCGCGACGAGTTCGACGAGTTTGCAGGCCGCCAGCGGGCCGTCGGGACAGAGCGTCTCGTCGGGCCAGATCCACGCCCCGCTGGGCTCGCCGCCGAAGGCGACGTCCTCGGCCGCCGCCCGTTCGGCGACGTAGACGTCGCCGACTTTCGTCCGCGTCACCGTCACGCCTTGGTCGTCGAGGGCGTCGTCGACGAGGAGGCTCGTATCGACGGGCGCCGCGACCCGATCGCCGGCGGTCGTCGCCTGCCGGGCGAACAGCGCCAGCAGTACGTCACCGGGGACGAACGCCCCGGTTTCGTCGACGGCGAGCAACCGGTCGGCGTCCCCGTCGTGCGCGAGCCCGAGGTCGGTGTCGGTGTTCGCGACGGTTCGACAGAGCGTCCGACAGTTCTCGGCGGTCGGCTCGCTCGGCCGGCCGGGGAAGCGTCCGTCCGGCTGGGCGTTGAGCGTCTCGACGGTACAGCCGAGGTCGAGGAGGGCATCGATCGTCACGCGCCCCGCACCAGTGCCGAGGTCGACGACGACGGAGAGATCGAACGGGCCGTCGACCGCGTCACGGATCGCCTGCCGATGCTCGGCCGACGCCCGCTCGTCGCGGCGCGTCGCGCCGATCGCGTCCCACGCCGCCAGGTCGTACTCGGCCGCCTCGACCCGGCCGGCGATCCGCTCGCGGCGCTCGGCGTCGAAGGCCTGCCCGGACGGCGTCCACAGTTTGAGTCCATTATCAGTTGGCGGGTTGTGCGAGGCGGTGATCGACACTCCGGCGTCCGCGTCCCGCCAGCCGACACTCCGTGCGACGGTCGGCGTCGCCGCGTGCCCGAGTCGGATCACGTCGCTCCCGCACTCCTCCAGGCCGCTGACGAGCGCCTTTTCGAGCATGCGGCCGCTGTCGCGCGGGTCGCGACCGACGACGACGGTCCGATAGCCGTCCGAGGCGAGCGCCCGGCCGATCGAGAGCGCCGTGTCCGCGGTGATGTCCTCTCCGATGGGTCCTCGAACCCCGCTTGTCCCGAACATACCGTGCCCTCCGGCCAGTCGCTATATGGATCTTGGGTCAGTGACGCGTCTCCCTCGTTCGGACATTCGGGGGGTAGCCCCGCCTCTGGCGGGCGTTCCTCTCCCGCACGGACTGTCGGGTCGCGACCCCTCCAGCACTGACTCGAGTCTGACTCCTTTGGTGATTGTAGTACCGTTGGCAGTCGTCGAACACCCAATCGCCCGGAGTCTTGCGATCGGGTGTGCAAACAGTTTCAATACCATAGCTCGTCCACCCCCACACTGACCGACCCCGCGTTAGGATCCTCCCCGTCTGATTCATAATCGATATCGCCGACTGAGCGGTGACGATCGCGTCGTTCGTGGTCTCTCCGTGCCGTTGGAATCGTTCAGTACTGGTTCCGTGCGCCGGGAAAAACGATCTCACATCGCACACGGTGGGGTTCTCGTCGGTTGGTCACGGGAAGACGCACACGGCGAACCCGTCGAAATCGGGTGTATCGACGCGTCTTGCGGGTCTGCACGACGTACACTACGGGGATCGACTTCGTCGCCGCGTGCGGTCTGGATATTCATAATCGGTCGCAGTCCAGTGATTTGGGGACGGGCGAGCCGCGATGCGTGTGCTCCCTCGGGCGACCCTCCAGTAGTGCGAAATCACCCGGGACAGCATCGCTCGCTGTCGACCCGTCGACTGGGCAGAACACACGGCCTCCGCTCATACTCGTCCCCTCGATTCCGTGCAGACGCCTGCTTGCGGGCGTTCGTCCCGATTATGAACGAACAACGCGCCGTGCCACGTCGGCGAGGCGACCGCTGGACGAGGGAGACGCCGCGCCATCGAATACGGCTCGCGTCGAGACGAGTGCGGTCCGGACGTGCCGTCGGTTACGTTCACAGGTCTCGCTCCAGTTCGTGACACACGTCGTCGACAGTGGCTCTCGTCGTCGCCGCGAGTTGCTCGGGCCTCGTCCACTCGTCGAGCGTCACGATGGCCCACGGTGCGACGTACGGTGTCCGCGGGAGCCGTCCCTTCTCGGTTCACTCGGCAGTGAGTTCAATCGCTGCGCTCCGCGCCGTCGTCGTGATCACGGGCCGACGCCTCGGGAGGGTGGCTGCGATATCCTCGTCGCCGTGGAACGGCACGTCGGCGTTCGCAACGAGGAGTGACGGTCGCATCGGTGTGTTCCCAGACGGGTCGTCCGCATCTCGTCGATGTGGGCTGCGGTCGCGAGCGCGACGGCTTCCCGCCCGGATTCCCCTTTCAGGTATCAACTAGCAGACGACACCGCTCGCGGTCGGGTACGAACTATAGTAGCCTTTGTAAGTCATTGCACACCTGATCGCCAGACTGCGTTCGATCAGGTGTGCAAACAGTTCCAAACGCTACTATAGACTCCGTCTTCGCGGAATCGCCGCACGGTCACGTCGATGCCGTCGAAGTCGTCGTCTGTGCCACAGTACGCGACGGCGTCTTTTTCGAGAGCCGTCGCGACGGTGAACGCGTCGCCGAGTGCGACTGACTCGTTTCGCTTGCACGCGGCCGCGCGCTCCCACACGTCCTCGGCTGTGACGACGCCGAACCAGTCTCGAATCCGACTCACGTACTGTCGGGACCGCTCGGCGTCGTCACGACCACACACGTAGCGGACTTCCGTACACGTGACCGTATTGATCCATCCGCGGACGGTCCCCCGCTCGACACCGTCGATTACGGCCTCGACGTCTTCGGCCCCGGGTTCGTCCCAGTAGTACGCAATGAGGGGTTCGGCGTCGATGGCGATGGCCTCGTCCATCAGTCGCGCTCCAACCGACGGGCTCGGTCTGCGTCACGCTCACGCTCGTCCTCGAGGATGCTGGTCCCGCTGGCGTCGGTAGTGGCAGCGCCGCGGAACGCTCGAAGCGTCGGCACTGGTTCGATCACGATCTCCCCTTCTTCGTTTTCCCTGATTCGCACCTTGCCACCGGGTTCGATCCCGTGCTTCTCGCGCAGTTCCTTCGGGATGGTCGCCTGCCCCTTGCGACTCAGGGAGACGATTTTCCCCTCTTCGTCGTCGGCAGAGTCGTTGGTTGTACTCATATATGTTGTACTGTGGAGAGTAGTACAATTACGCGTGGTATCTCTCGGGAGCGCGTGTGGTACTCGCCGGGCGGCCTCGAACCGGTCGACCGGCGTCGTTGCTGATACTGTCGGCTGTACGTCGATCAAGACATTCGCCACCCCGGAGTGGGGACTGTTTTGAAACAGTTGCAGCCGACAGTATGACTCTGGCCATCGAGCGGTTCGGGCTCAGGAGTCGAGTGTGTCGTGCCGATGGCCGTCACCGTTCTTGGGCCGGTGCCACGACGAGCGGGCCGCTCACTCCCCACCGACCGACACGTACCGCTCCCCAATGCCGGCGACGACACCCACCAGCAAGCCGGTCGCGTGGCCGACGACGCTCGCCCCGGCCGGTGGATCGACGAAGCTCACGAGGTGCAACGCCAGCCCGATCACCGCAATCACCAGAATTGCCCCCTCGGTTCGCGAGAGCGACCGCCACTGGGGCACCGACCGAAGCCGCGCGGTCGCTTCACGCCCGACGAGCGCGTAGGCGACGCCACTGCCACCGATCCCCAGCCCCGACGACACGCCGCCGACGACGAACAGGACCGGGACGAGCGTCGTCGTGAGAAAGCCCGCCACGACGACGAAGCCGACGTAGTCCTGCCAGGGGCGCCGCCGCTCCAGAAAGTACCCGAAGGGGACGACCCACACGAGCGTGGCGACGAGGTGGTCGCCGCTCGCGTGGAGGACGGGCGCGACCACCTGCGTGAGCGCGTTCGCCGGGAACGTATCGAGCGTGACGAGCTGTCGGGGCGAGACGCTGAGGACGTACGCGACGTTCTGTTCGAGGCGGTACGCGAGGACGAAGCCGAAGGTCAGCGCCAGGGTCACGCGGCCGCGCGTCGGAGTCGTCGGGTGACGAGGTCGGTCGGACATGACGGGTTCGGAGTCGGGGGCGACGGCAGCCGCCCGACTGCGCTCGGCGCGTTCGGCCGCTCCGACCAAGTAACCCTCGTCCCGGAAGTGCCAGCGCGACGGCTGGGGAGCCGGGCAGCGGGCGTGAGACGCGCCGCGCTCCCCCCTCGGGCAGTCCCCGAGACGGCGTGTGGGTCGCCGCCGAGGCGGCGGGCGTGCCGACTGGCACCGACTACCGACACCGCTCTGGCTCCGCCACCGAGGCCCGGCGCTCGACGCTCGGCACCGTCACGTCTCGGAGCGGGACGGCCGGGCCTGCCGGCTACTCCTGCGGCGGTCCCCCCTCTCCGCAATTATCTGTCCATATGAATCATAAAACACAATATAGGCACACAAATCAGCAACTATATTCGAAAATAGAGAATGAAATAGAACAAAATTAGCATAAATAAAAACGAACCCAGTATTTTTAATCTGGCAACACGATTCCCTCGCTATGGCAGCGAGCGAAACGTGGACCGACCCGAATCAGTGCCCGTTCTGTGGCCAGGAGCTCCCGTCGCCCGGCGAGGGATTCGTGCGACACCTCGACGAGAGCGAGGCGTGCGACGGAGAGTACAGCGTCTGGCGTCAGCGGGTCGCCGACGACATCCGTGGCGGCTGGTCCGGCTGATAGATTATCGTCACCGCCAGCGAGTCTCGCCGTGACGGTCCGGCGAGACTCTCCGATGACTGCCGATAATTCCTATAATACGGATTATCGTAACTGTGTACCGGTGGTTCGCCGACCCGTTCTGGCGAACCACTGGTAGTGACTTACAATAATCCGTATAAGCCACAGCCCATCCGGGGCCGCGTCGTGTCGCTCCGCGGAGCCCCGCGGCCCGACCGAGATGTTTATGCTCCCTCGGCCGCTCGCTTGTTGGGGACATGAACGACGTACGCACCGGATTGAGCTACGGGGACGTGTTGCTCGTCCCGAAGCGCTCCGCGGTCGACAGCCGGGACGACATCGATCTCTCGACGACGTTCACGCCGAACGTGCGCCTGGAGACGCCGCTCGTCTCGGCGGCGATGGACACGGTGACCGAGGCGACGATGGCGCGGGAACTCGGTCGCGCGGGCGGGTTCGGCGTCCTTCACCGGTTTCTCACTCCGACCGAGCAGGCCGAACAGGTCGCCGAGGTGACGGCGGCGGGCGAACAGGTCGGCGCCGCCGTCGGCATCGACGAGGACTACGTCGCCCGCGCCGAGTTGCTGGTCGAGGCGGGTGTCGACGCCCTCGTCGTCGACGTGGCTCACGGCCACCTCGAACGGACGCTCGACGCCGTCGAGGCACTCGCGGTGGCGTTTCCGGACACCGACCTCGTCGCCGGAAACGTCGCCACGCCGGCCGGGGTCGCCGACCTCGCGGCCGCCGGCGCCGACTGCGTGAAAGTGGGCATCGGTCCCGGATCGCACTGCACCACCCGCAAGGTCGCGGGGGCGGGCGTGCCGCAGTTGACGGCGGTCGACGACTGTGCGAGCGCCGCCGCCGACCACGGGGTGACGATCTGTGCCGACGGCGGTATCCGCAACTCCGGCGACGCGGTGAAGGCGCTGATGGCCGGCGCGGACACCGTGATGCTCGGGAGCCTCTTCGCCGGCACCGACGAGGCTCCCGGCTCCATCGTCGAGGTCGAGGGCACGCGCTACAAGCGGTCGCGGGGGATGGCGACGACGGCCGCCGACGAGGCCCGCGACGACAAGTCGAACGACATCGACGCCGACGAAGGGGTCGAGGCGCTGACGCCGTACAAGGGGTCGGTCGGGACCGTCGTCGAGGCGTTCTGTGCGGGGCTTCGCTCCGGGCTCTCGTACTGCGGCGGCCACACGATTTCCGAGGCCCGTGAGGACGCCGAGTTCGTCCGGGTGGCGCCGGGTGCGAAGGAACGCGAGGGCTTCCACGCCGACCACGACTGGGAGGGCGTGACCGTCGACAGCGAGACGCGGACGGCCGGTGACGAGACACGCGCCGAGGGCGACGACTGATAGTTAGGAATTATCGGCAGTCATCGGAGAGTCTCGCCGTGACGGTCCGGCGAGACTCGCTGGCAGTTACGATAATCCCTAAGTGATTACTGTCAGTCAGTACCGGTGGGTCGCCAAGACGGGTCGGCGACCCACCGGGGCACAGTTACAGTACTCACGATGATACCGAGTCGTAACGATTAGGCGTTGGCCGCCAAAACCGGCGTGCTGTGCCCTCCACCGACACCGAGATCGCCATCGAGGCGGCGGACCTCCGCAAGACCTACGGCTCGGACGTCGCCCTCGACGGCGTCTCGTTTTCGATTCCCGCCGGAACCGTCTACGGCTTCCTCGGACCGAACGGCGCGGGGAAGACGACGACGATGCGGCTGTTGACCGGCCTCTCTCACCCCACCGCCGGCACCGTCCGCGTCTGTGGCTCCCCCGTCGACGACCGCCGAGCCATCGCCGCTCACGTGGGCTACCTCCCCGAAACGCCGCCGCTGTACGACGAGTTCAGCGCGCGCGAGCAACTCGACTACGTCGCCGACCTCCGGGATATTCCGACGGACGTGGCCCACGAGCGCATCGACGACTATCTCGATCGGTTCGACCTCGCTGCCGACGCCGATCGACGCATCGAGTCGTACTCGACGGGGATGCGACAGAAGACGGCGTTCGTCCAGACCGTCCTGCACGACCCCGACGTGCTCTTTCTGGACGAACCCACGTCGGGACTGGACCCGCGTGCGGCCCGGTGGGTCCGCGAGTGCATCACCAAGTTCGCCGACGCCGGCACGACCGTCTTCCTCTCGACGCACATCCTCCCGGTCGTCGAGGCCGTCGCCGACGAGCTCGGCGTCCTGTTGGACGGCCGGCTCGTCGCCGAGGGGACGCCGACCGAGGTGAAAGCCCGCGCGGAGATGGGCGAGCAACGCTCGCTCGAAGACGCCTTTCTCGCCGTCACGAGCGACGGGATCGGTGACGGTGACGCGGGCGAGAGTGAGAGTGAGGGTGTCACCGCCGACGAGCCATGAGCCTGCGTCGTGATCTGTGCCACGCTCGCCGGATCGCCCGCGCCGAGTTCGTCCGGAGCGTCCGCGGGTACGTCCGGAACAAACGCCGTCTCGCCGGGCTCGCCGTCGCCGTCCTGTTTTTCGGCGGGAATCTCGTGTTCGCGCTCCCGACGGCGTACGTCGCCGGCCTGACGGCGCGATCGGTCGACACGCTCCCGTATTTCGCGCCCGCCGCGACGGTGGCGCCGGTCGGCCTCGTGGCGCTCGCGACCCTCCGGACGCTCGAACGGATCGGCCGGATCGACGGCGCAGAACTCGTCCTCGTGACGGTCCACCCTCGCGCCGTCGTCGTCGGCCTCGTCGGCGCCGAACTCGGTCGCCTGGCGCTGTGGTTCGGCATTCCCGTGGCGGCGTTCGCCACGGCGTTCACCCTCGGCCTCGGCTCACCGTCCCTCCTGCTCTCGGCGGCGCTCGTCGCCGTGCCGCTCGTCTGCTGGGCCGCCGTCTGGGGGTACGCCCTCGGGATGCTCACGCTACGGCTCCTCCGGCGCCTCCCGGGCGTCCGTCGCGTGCTGAAACTCGGCGGACTCCTCGCGATGGTCGGCGTCGTCGTGGCCGCGCAGTTCGTCGGCCAGTTGCTCGTCGTGGAGGGATCCTCGCTCACGGCGCTCGCGTCGGCACTCGCGTTCACCCCGGCCGCCGACTACCTCGCGCTCGCGTTCGTCGGCACGCCGCTGGCTCGACCAGTATCGGTCGGTGCGGCGACGGTCCTCGTCGGCCTGCTCGCGCTCACCCCTGTCGGCCTCGGTGTCGCGACGCGACAGGCGTCGCGGCTCTGGTTCACCGACGCGCCCGCGCCGACCGACACCCCCCGGCCGGCGATGTCGTCGGGCTGGCTCGCGGTGCCCCGCCCGTTCGCGTGGCGACGAGCCGGCCGCGTCGCGTGGGCCGTGCTCGTCCGCGCCCGGCGCCACCCGCAGGATTTCGCCCACCTCGTGATGGCCCTCTTCTTTCTCGGCCCGCTCGGCACGACGGTCGCGCAGTCGTCGGGCGACGCGCTCGGACCGCTCGCCGCCGCCACCGGCGTCGGACTGGGGACGTATCTCGCCGGGGCGACGTTCGGGTTGAACCCACTCGGTGACGACCGACCGCAGTTGCCCGTCCTCCTCCTCACCGGGACGGACCCCCGCACGTTCGTCCGGGGGCGATCGCTCGCCGGTCTCGCCGTCGGCGTCCCGACCGCCGTGGTCGTCCCCGTCGCGTCGATTCCCCTCGGGACGCGCCCGGTCCACGCCGTCGGCTTCGCGGCCGTCGGCTGTCTCACGTGTCTCGCGGCCGCGCCCTTCGCCGTCGGCCTCGGTGCGGTCTATCCCGTGTACGAGGAACGGGAGTTCTGGGGGACGGAGACGGTCGTCCCGTCGACGCTCGTGATGCTGACGTACATCCTCGTCGTCGGCGGGGGCACGGTCATCGGCCTGGTCGTGACGTGGTACGCGCTCACCGGCCACCTCGTCGCCAGCGCTCCCCTGTTCGTGGGTCTCGGCGTCTATCTCACGCTGACTGCGGGCGTGTCGTACGGTTCGTACCGGTACGCACTCGGGCGGTATCGACGCTACACGCTCGACTGATCCCTCGGCTGTCCGTCGACCGAGACACGCCCCACCTCCGGTGGCGCGGATCTCGACCCACACTGTCGACGGGAGGCGTCCAACCACCACACCCAACTACCAGGCCCGGCCTGTCCCACACATGGTCCCCACTCGTCGACGCGCCCTCCAGCTCGCAGGGGCGACGACACTCGCCGCGCTGGCCGGCTGTTCCGCGATCGATTCGCTCGGCGGCGACGACGCCGCCCCCGAGTACACCCTCTCCGTCGACGCCATCGATGTTTCGCCGGTCGACCACGCGCTCTACGCGCCCGGCGACGGGGCGCTGTTCGGCGACCCTGCACGCACCGCGCTCGACGGCATTCTCCCCGACGGCCGACACACGACGTACGGCTACGAGCCGCTCCCCCGCGGCGCCTACGTCGAACACGACGGGGCGTACTACCGAACGACGGTCGTCGTCACCGGGCGGCGGGAGATGACGCGACGGCTCGTCCGGCTCGATCCCGTGCCGAGGGCGACTGTCCCCGACGACGCCGTGCTGATCGACGCCCTCCCACAGCCGAGCGCGCGGGCACTCAAGATCCTCCACACGTACGCACAGACCGACGGCGAGACGAGCACCGCCGACCTGCTTCGGGGTGACGCGTACGTTCTCCGTCGGCCGGCAGAACGGACGGGGCGACTCGGAGCGGGCGAGCTCGACGGCCGGGTCGTGACGATGACCGAGGAGGGCACGTGGGCGTACCGGGTCCGCGTCGACCGGGAGCCGGTGGTCGAGACGGCGTACACGACCCTCGCCGTCGGCGTCGCCGACTCCCGTGAGCAGTTTCGCGAGGTGGTCTTCGGCTCGCGCATCGACGCCGAACTCACGCCCGCGGGGCTGTCCGCGGCGGTTCGGGACCGCCTGGACCGGGCTATCGCCCGAGGGAGATACGCCGAGACGACGCCGCTCTCGGCCCCATTCGACACCTTGCTCCAACGGCTCGGCCTTGGCGCTGTCGACGGGGCGGCGACCGGCAAGCTCCTGTGGTACGACGGTGCCCTCTATCGGTACGCGCTCTACGTCTCGAAGCCATCCTGAGGGGGCGCGGTCACGTGGCGTCGTGAGCCGTCGCCCCACATCGAGTCGCTGGTACCCGCGTTCGACGCCGGCGACGAACCCAGCGGTCGATCCGGCCTCCACGGATCAGTTCGGGCCGTCGCCGACAGCGGGATACCCCCGTGTCAGCGGCATTCGAATACATACTATGTTTGTTTGTTGTACTATACTATCGAAAGACAAATCCGATATGCGATCCGCCCCTCGGCCGCCTTCTCCCCGAAAGGTCGTCGTCGGACTTCGATCCGCGGCCGACGTATCACACGCCCCACGCCCGGTCGATAGGAGCGACCGTCCCGGAGGTAGCCATCGTAGAGCTCGGCGTCTCCGGGCGTTACTGGGCGTTTCGAATGTGCTGTCTCTGGTGGCTGTCCCGCCACGCTTCGACACCGGAGCGGGCTCGCGGTCGAGCTCGGTGCGCTCCGCGCCCAACGTATAAAATATCTATAGTGTATCAAGTTTTGATAGTATTGCGACACGATCGAGTATCGGTGACGTGGCCGCACACGTCTTTCACGGGCATGGATAGATCGATACCCATTACATTCGTAGCGTTGTAATGGATTCGCCCAGCCGGCCCGTCCCGCGATCCGTCGTGTGAGCGTTCGCACACGATATTCTGTCGTGCGAAACACGTCGTGGACGGGGACCTCATAGGAATTATCGGAAGTCAGCAGCGATTCTCGCCGTGACGGGTCGGTGAGAATCGATGGACAGTTACGATCATCCCTATCAGAACCGCGAGTAGGTCACGTTGAGTTCCAGTTCGTTGGCCACGCTGAGGAGGCTGTCGACGATCGAGCGCTCGTGATCGGACTCTTCGAGCCGGTAGGAGGGGCCGGCCACGCTGATCGCCCCGAGCAGGTCACCCTTGGTCGTCCTGATGGGCACGCTGATGGCTCGCATCCCCCGAATGTGTTCTCCAGCGTTGATCGCGTAGCCCCGGTCGCGGACGGCCGCGAGACGCCCCTCCAGCGCCTCCCGGTCGGTGATCGTCGCCTCGGTGAGCGCCGGCAGCCCGTGTTCGTCGAGGATGTCGTCGACCCGCTCCTCCGGCAAATAGGCGAGAACCGCCTTCCCGCCGGCGATGCCGTTGAGCGGGACGGACGTCCCGATCCGGGTCTGTGTCTCCACGGCGTCGTCACCCCGTTCTTGGAAGATGACGATCCCCGTGCCCGCCTGCTCGACCACGAACTGGCAGATCTCTTCGGTCGACTCGGCGAGTTCACGGATCTTCGGCCGTATCAGGTGGACACTCGGCGTCGTCGCCCGTGCGTGTCCGCCGTGATCGAGAAATCGCAGGCCGAGCCGATACCGGTCGTCGTCCCTGACGACGTACCCGTGTCGTTCGAGCGTCTGGAGGTGGTTGTGCACCGTACTCTTCGATTTGCCCACGCGGTCGGCGAGCGTCGTGAGATCGCTGCCGTTCGTCTCCTGCAGGGCGTCGACGATCGTGAGCGTCGTCTCGACCGATTTCACCGGGACGTTCGCCGCGTCTCTGTTGGGCATGTGGTAGCGTATCGTGCTGGAGCGGCTAATGTTCTTTCATGCAGAACTGGTTTCGTGCATACCCGACGAACGAAGCCGATTTAGCACTCGTTCGAACCGCTGTAACTGACTCAAAATACTCGATAGGATGAATCGAGTGCGTTCAGCATGTATTCGTACTCGATAGTATCTCGTTCTATATCACAGAATACCTGTCGTCCCGATCCACGGTGTCGGTGCCGCATCGAGGGGGCGACGGATCTTACTCGGCGGACTCGAACGACGCGGCGACGGAGCGACGGAGCGACCACACGTCCGCCATCGACTCCCGAACCGCGGTGTAGTACGCGTAGAGGTCGTCGTACACCGACGCGGGTCCGGGACGTGGCGCGTACGTCGTTCCGGTGTCGCTCATCACGTCGATCGCCGTGTCGAGGTCGGGGTAGTGATCGACGCCGACGGCGGCGAGCATCGCCGCGCCCTTCGCGCCCAGTTCACCGTACGCGGGTACCCGAACCGTCGTATCCAGGCAGTCGGCGATCAGTTGACGCCAGAGGTCGGACCGCGCGCCGCCGCCGCTGACGGTGACGGTTCGTGGTTCGCCCGGGAGTGAGTCGTAGCAGTGACGCACTGCGAGGGCGACCCCCTCGTAGACGGCGCGGAGGAGGTGGGCACGGGTGTGTGAGGGGTCGAGGCCGCTGAACTGCGCCCTCGCCGCCGGGTCGACGAACGGCGCCTTCTCCCCCGCGCTACTGAGATAGGGGTGGTAGACGAGCCCGTCGGCGCCGGGCGCCACCGACCGTGCGTCGGCCTCGACGGCCGCGAAGTCGTCCGTTGTGGCGAGCTGTGCCCGCGCCCAGTCGACGTTCGGCGTTCCCGTCATCGCACCCATCGCCCGCAACCCCAGCCCGCCGACGCCGAGGTCGAGAGTGTACCCCGTCGGCGGCCCGACGATCCGTGGCCGCTCCAACAGGACCTGATTCTGGAGCGTCGTTCCGACGACGGTCGACCCCTCGCCGGGCGTGCCGACGCCGCTTCCGTAGGCCGAGGCGGCCACGTCCATCGTTCCGGTGACGACCGGCGTCCCGGCGGGGAGCCCGGTGGCCGCCGCGGCCGACGCCGTGACCGCGCCCGCGACGCGTGTCGGCGGGTCGACTCGCGGTTCGAGTCCCTCGACCACCGGCACGTCGGCGAGGCGGAGCGCGTCGGGGCGGTAGCCGTCCTCCCGAATGTCCCGATGGACGAGGGACATGTCGGTCGGGTCGCTCCCGACTGTCCCCGTCAGCCGCGACCGAATCCAGTCCTTGCAGGCAACGAGGGTCGCCGCTCGATCGAGCGCTTCGGGCTCGTGATCGCGAAGCCACCGGACGATCGGCAGCGCCATGCCCGGAAACGCGCCGTAGCCACACCGGTCGAACAGCGCCGCACTCGTTCCGTCGTCGCGCCACGCCTCCACGATCCCCGACGCACGAGCGTCCGTCCAGAGGATCGCGTTCCGGACCGGCTCGCCGTCCGAATCGAGGAGCCAACAGCCCCCGCCCTGCCCCGTGACGCCGACGCCGACGATGTCGTCGGCGTCCGGGAGCGCCGTTACCACCTCCCGGATCACCGCGGCCGTTCGCTCCCACGTCGCCGCCAGCTCCTGTTCGGCCCAGTCGTCGCGCGGGTGGTGGACGCGGTTGTCGCGAGCGGCCCGGGCGCGTTCGGTTCCGTCGGGTGTGAACGCGACCGCCGTGATGGTCGTCGTGCCCGCATCGATGCCGAGCAGACACCGCGTCATCGGTCGTCGTCCCCGAAGACGGCGTCCCGTTTGGCCCAGGCGTCGAACATCGCCTCGTAGGTCGCCCGGTACACCTCGTACCACCGATCGTACCGCTGGACGTACTCGGGCCGCGGGTCGTACGACCGGTCGACGGCCGTCATCGTTTCGAGGCCTGCCTCGATGTCCGCGAACTCGTCCAGTGCGACGCCGGCGAGGAGTGCGATCCCTCGGGCACCGAGTTCGCTCCCCTCGGGCACGGCAATCGTCGTCCCGAGACAGTCGGCGAACAGCTGACACCAGAGGTCGGACTGCGCGCCGCCGCCGCTGACGACGATGCGATCCGCCTCGGTCGGGAGGTGTTCGTAGCAGTCGCGCATGGCGAGGGCGACCCCCTCGTAGACGGCGCGGAGGAGGTGGGCGCGGGTGTGTGAGGGGTCGAGGCCGCTGAACTGCGCCCGTGCCGCCGAGTCGATGAACGGCGACCGTTCGCCCGACGAACTGAGATACGGGTGATAGAGGAGGCCGTCGGCGCCGGCGGGAACCGACCGCGCCTCGCGCTCGACGGCCGCGAAGTCGTCCGTCGCGGCGATCTCCGCGCGCGCCCAGTCGAGGTTCGGTGTCCCCGCCATCGACGCCATCGCCCGCGTGAGCCGGTCGTCGGTGATCGCCAGCGTGAACCCGACGGGCTCGTCCAGCGTCGGCACCGTTTCGAGGATGGTCTGGTTGAGTGCCGTCGTCCCGACGACCGACGAACTGTCGCCCGGCTGTGCCGCACCGCTGCCGACCGCCGAGGCGACGATGTCGATGACGCCGGAGATGACCGGCGTCCCGGCGGGGAGCCCGGTGTGTGTCGCGGCCGCGCTCGTGACCTCGCCGACGACTGTCGTCGCCGGTTCGAGGCGGGGGAGCCGCTCCTCGACGCCCGGCACCCCGGCGATGGTCGACAGTCCGTCGGCGTACTCCCGCGTTCGAACGTCGAGATACGGTAGCGACGCGTCCGAGAGGTCGGTCGTCAGCGCTCCAGTCAGCCGGTATTTGATCCAGTCCTTGCAGAACAGCACCGTCTCGGCGCGGTCGAGCGTCTCGGGTTCGTTGTCGTGGAGCCACCGCAGGATCGGGAGGCTCGCCCCCGCGAACAGTCCGTTGCCGCAGATATCGAAGAGTTCGTCGGTGACGCCCGTCTCCGCCCAGGTCTCGACGATGCCCGCGGCGCGGTTGTCGTTCCAGAGGATCGCGTTCCGAGCCGGTTCGCCGTCGCCGTCGACGAGCCAGCAGCCGTCTCCCTGTCCCGTGACGCCGACCCCGAGAACGTCGGTGTCGGCCGGGAGCGCCGACACGACCGCTCGAATCGTCTCGGCCGTCCGCTCCCACGTCGCCGTCATGTCCTGTTCCATCCGCCCGCCGCTCGACAGTACCTCGTTCTCGCGGCTCGCCCGGGCGAGTTCGGTCCCGTCCGGGGAGAATGCAACCGTCTTGATGTTGGTCGTGCCGGCGTCGACGCCGATCAGTGCCCCCGTCATATGTCAACGCGGGCCACCGACCACTATAACTGTTCGTGACGATCCGGTCGTCGTCGCGCTGGATCGCGGGCCGCTGTCGATGTCCAACCACCGCGACCGGGTTGCGTGGCAAACATTTATTAAGGATTGTGTTAAACGGTGGCATCGTGCCTGTGGTATGCATAGGCACCCGCAGTGCTCCGTAGCAGGCTGCGGGTCATCCGGCGGGGGAGACGCCCCTCCGCTCGCGGCGGACGGCGTCGTCGCTATGCGCCGGAGCCGACACACCACAGCGCGCAGTGACAATGACTGACCACAACGACCACACGACCGAACGGGAGCGGTCATCGGGACGACCACTGGTGGATCGGCGGCGAGTACTGCGGACGATCGGCGGTGCCTCGGTCGTCGGCCTCGCCGGCTGTTCGAGCAACGACGGCGGCACCGGCACCGACGGCGGAGGCGGTGACGGCGGAGGTGGCGGGAGTTCCGGCCTCCCGTCGCAGTCCGCCGCAGTGCAGGAGTGGGGTGAGCGGATCAACCAGCACTGCCAGCAGGCCGGTATCGACTGGAAGCAGTTCGAGGGAACCTCGCTCATCTTCGGGATGAACGTTCATCCGTTCACCTCGGTGACGGAGCCGCTCCTCTCGTATTTCGAAGAGCTGACCGGCATCAGCGTCCAGTACAACACCTTCCCCGAGGACCAACTCTGGCAGAAACTGACGCTCGACCTCAACTCGGAGACGGGTATCTTCGACGGCTTCTTCCTCGGGCTCTGGCCGAGCGCGCGGTACCACAGCGCCGGCTGGGTGAAGGATCTGAATCAGTACATCAACGATTCGAGCCTGACGAACACCGACTGGCTCCATCTCGACGACTACCCACAGGCCGCCCTCGACGCGTACACGTACGGGGACGACGACTTCATCGCCATGCCGTTCGGCATCGAAGCCTACGGCTGTCTGGGGTACGACAAGCCGTCGCTGGAGGCCGTCGGCATGGACGTGCCGACCGACTACCCGTCGATGCGTGACGTGGCGAAGGCCATTCACGAGTCGGACGAGGTCGACCGTGCGGGGATCTGTTCCCGGGCGAGTTCGACCACGCTCTCGTCGGCCAACTGGGCGACGGTGTTCAAGTCCTACGGCGCCGACTGGCTGGACTACGGGAACCGACAGGCGACCCTCGACTCCGATCCGGGCGTCGCGTCGCTCGAAATCTTCGCGGAGATGATGGGCGACTACGGCCCGTCGGACATCGGCTCGTTCGACTGGTATCGGTCGAATCAGGCGATGGGGAACGGCCGCGTCGGGATGATCCTGCACACCCCTTCGGCGATCGGCCCGTGGACGGCGGAACAGCGCGAGCGGACCGAGTGGGTGCCCCCGGTTCCCGGCCCGGACGGCGATCAGGTCGCGAGCACCTGGGAGTGGGCACTCGGCATCAGCCAGTACACCGACAATCCCGGTGCGGCCTGGCTGTTCCTGCAGTGGGCGACCTGCCGGCCCATGATCCTGCTGAACAACGTCCAGCAGTGGCAGGGACAGCCGGTGTACGGTCCGGCCCGGAGCAACTGGCTGTTCGAGCAGGACGAGTATCTCGAGAACGGCCCCAAGGAGTCGTGGCGGGAGGCACACCGGCAGGGGATGGAGATGGTTCCCTCCTCCCCGCCGCCGGTGCCCCTGCACACGCCCCAGAACATGGACATGATGACCGAGGCGGCGGTGGCCATGAACAGCGCCGTCACGGACAACAAATCGGCTCAGCAGGCCCTCTCCGACGCCGCCCCACCGATCACGGAGTTCGCCAAGGAGATCCCCAGCGAATACCTGTCGTGATGGAGGGGTCTTCGTGATCGGCATCGGCGAGCTACAGGCGAGGGTCGGCCGTCTGCGGACCCGAGAGCCCCTGCTCAACCGACTCGATATCTCCGATCGAGTGTTGAAGTGGCTGTTCCTCCTGCCGTCGGTCGCTATCCTCGCCTTTCTGGCACTGTACCCGTTCTTCATGGGGATCTGGATGAGCCTCCACGAGTGGTCACTGGCGGGGCAGACCCACCAGTGGATCGGCTTCGCGAACTACACCTCGCTGCTCACCGGCGACCGATTCCAGAACTCGCTGGAGAAGACGGTCATCTTCACTGGCGTCTCGGTGACGCTCGAACTGCTCATCGGGGTCGGCCTCGCGGTGTATCTGCGGTCGGTCACCGAGAAGTTGCGACCGCTCTTTCGCACCGTCTTCATCCTGCCGATGGTGATGACGCCCATCGCCACCGGGCTGATGTGGCGACTCCTGCTCAACAGTCAGATCGGCGTGGTCAACTGGCTGATCGAGACGTTCCTCGGCGTGGCGGCACCCGAGTGGACGTCGTCGTCGACGATGGCGATGGCGACGCTCATCATGATCGACATCTGGCAGTGGACGCCGCTGATCATCATGATCGTCTTCGCGGGCCTGCTGTCGGTCCCCGAGACGCTCTACGAGGCCGCGCGTGTCGACGGCGCGCCGCGCTGGGCCGTCTTCCGACACATCACGCTGCCACACATCAAGTACATGATCGCCATCGCCGTCGTCTTCCGGCTGATGCGTAGCTTCCGGAGTTTCGACATCATCTGGCTCGTGACCGGTGGCGGCCCCGGTACGTCGACCGAGATCCTGAACATCTACTTGTACCGGGTCGCGTTCGTCAACTTGGCCGGCGGGAAGGCGGCCGCGCTCGGGTTGATCCTGCTGGTGATCACGATCGGAACGACGATGGGTATCCTGCGGTTGGCGGGGGCACAATGAGCAGTCGGACTGCGGGGATCGGCGACCGACTCGCCGGTCTCACCGACGATCCGGGGCACGCGCTGGCCGTGATCGCGAAGTACGGCTTCGGCTTCGTCGTGTGCGCCTGGATGCTCTTTCCCATCTACTGGATGGTCCTCACCAGCCTGCAGTCGCGGTCGACCATCTTGGACACGACGCCGACCTTCCTGCCGTTCGACCCGACGCTGTCGAACTACGTCACGGTCTTCGTCGAGAACAGTTTCCTGACGTATCTGACCAACAGTTTCATCGTGGCGACGGCAGCCGTCACGATCAGCGTCGTCATCGGCGTGCCGGCCGCTTACAGCCTCTCGCGGATGGACATCCCCGGCGGCCACCACATCAGCTTCTGGATTCTCTCGACGCGGATGGTCCCGCCGCTGTCCATCCTGGTGCCGCTGTACGTCTTCCTGTCGGGGGCCGGGTTGACCCGGAGCCTCGCAGGGCTGACGATCACGCATTTCCTGATCACGCTCCCGATGATCATCTGGATCGTGAAGGGGTTCATCGACGAACTCCCCGAATCGATGGAGGAGTCGGCGATGATCGACGGCTGTAACCGGATTCAGGCGTTCCGCGAGGTGGTCGTCCCCCTCGTCACGCCCGGTATCGCCGCGGCGGCGTTTATCAGCTTCATCTTCTCGTGGAACAACTTCCTGCTGGCGCTCGTGCTGACCGGTGGGAACACGAAGACGGCCCCCCTCCAGATTCAGTCCTCGATGGGCTATCTCTCCATCGATTGGGGGATGCTCGGCGCCGCGGGCACCGTGACGGTGCTCCCGGTCGTGGTGATCAGTCTCGCGATCCGGAACTACCTCGTCGAAGGACTGACCATGGGGGCTGTCAAAGAATGACGGTAGCTACGGAGGCTCACGCATGAAGACGCTAATCACGGCGAATATCGACGACGACGCCAGGGAGAGACTGCGAACCGAGCTCGGATGCGACGTGGCGTACCATCCGATCGAAGAACGGGCCGAACGCTTCTCGACCGGCGAGTTCGTCGAGTTGCTCGACGGCGTCGAACTGCTGATCGTCGGCTACGAGGGCGTCTCCGCCGAGGTGCTGGACGCGGCATCCGACCTCGAACTCATCGCGTGTCCGCGCGGCGGCCCGGACGCGAACGTCGACATCGAGGCCGCCACCGAGCGCGGCATTCCCGTCCTCTACGCGCCGGGCCGGAACGCGGTCAGCGTCGCTGACTTCACGATCGGGCTCGTCCTCGCCGTCACTCGCCACATCGCCCACAGCCACCACCTCCTCCACACTGGTGTCTACACCGGCCAGCCACGCGCCGACTCGGCTGCGGGCGGCGAACGCGAGGACGTGACCTGGGGTATCGCCGAGGGGTCGCCCTACGCCGAACTCAAGGGGCCGGAACTCGAAGCCAAGACGCTCGGCATCGTGGGCATGGGTGCCATCGGTCGGAAGGTCGCGACCCGTGCCGCCGGCTTCGACATGACGCTCGTCGGCTACGATCCGTACATCGACGCCGACGAGATGGCCGACTACGGCGTAGAGAAGGTCGACGACCTGGACGAGCTCTTGGAGGCGGCGGCGGTCGTCACCCTCCACGTCCCGGTGACCGACGCGACCCGGGGACTGATCGGTGCCGCGGAGTTCCAGCGGATGCGCGACGACGCCTACTTCGTCAACACGGCCCGCGGCGCCCTCATCGATCAGGAGGCGCTGGTTGCGGAACTGCAGTCCGGCGGCCTCCGCGGCGCGGCACTCGACGTGTACGACGAGGAGCCGTTGCCCGAGGATCACCCACTCTTGGCGCTCGACAACGTCGTGACGACGCCCCACCTCGGCGGCGCCGCGGAGGAGGTCGTCACCCGCCACTCGCGGATGGTCGTCGACGACATCGCCGCCGTCCTCGCCGGCGAGGCCCCCGACTACGTGCAGAACCCCGAAACGCTCGACGCCACCGGAGGGAGCTAACGATGGGCAAGGTAACGCTCGACGGCATCGGCAAGGTGTACGACTCGGGCGACGAGTCGATCGTCGCCGTCTCGGATCTCGACCTCGAAATCGCGGACGGCGAGTTCCTCGTCCTCGTGGGGCCGTCCGGCTGTGGGAAATCGACCACGCTGCGTATGATCGCCGGCCTCGAAACGATCACCGAGGGGACGATCACCATCGGTGACGAGGTCGTCAACGACAAGGAGCCCAAAGATCGGAACATCGCGATGGTGTTCCAGAACTACGCGCTCTACCCACACAAGACGGTCCGGGAGAACATGTCGTTCGGGCTCAAATACTCCAGCGACCTGTCGAAAGCGGAGATGGACGACCGGGTCGAAGAGACGGCCGAGATGATGGGCATCGAGTCGCTCCTGAACGACAAGCCGTCGCAGTTGTCCGGTGGCCAGCGCCAACGCGTGGCGCTCGGCCGCGCCATCGTGCGCGATCCCGAGGCGTTCCTCTTCGACGAGCCGCTGTCGAATCTGGACGCCAAGCTGCGTACGCACATGCGCACCGAAATCACGAAACTCCAGAGCGATCTGGACGTGACGACGGTGTACGTCACGCACGACCAGGCCGAAGCGATGACGATGGGTGACCGGATCGCGGTCCTCGACGGCGGCGAACTCCAGCAGGTCGACACGCCGAACGAGGTGTACAACCACCCGGCCAACGAGTTCGTCGCCGGCTTCATCGGATCGCCGAGCATGAACTTCATGGAGGTGTCGGTCGCTCACCGGGACGGGACGCCGACGCTCGTCGCCGTCCACGACGACACGCTCACCTACCGACTCGACGCCGACGCGGCGGCCACGCTCTCGATCGACCCGGGCGATCGGTTGACACTCGGCGTCCGACCGGAGGACCTCCGCGTCGTCGACGACGCCGAAGCGAACGGCATCGGCCGGCGACTCCCGGCGACGATCCAGGTGCTCGAACCGATGGGAAGCGACAACTTCCTCTCGCTCGACCTCGGCCTCGGAGACGAGTGGGTCGCCCGCGTCGACCCCTCGTACACCCCCGACGAGCGAACGTCGGTCGAGGTGACGTTCGACTACGACGCGCTCAACCTGTTCGACGACGACGGGCAGACGATCAAATCACGGGGCACCGAAGCGGACTCGTTCCACGGGAGGGTGTCGCCACAGCACTGACTACCCGCCCTTCGAGTCGAATCGACCCGCAACCACCGCGACGACACGATCAACGATACGACCACGCAATAATGGCAGAAAAACTACAGTACGGTTCGGAACGGACGACAGTCAGCGACCTGGGCCGCGAGATGCTCGCGCAAGGGTTGACTAAAGGCACCGGCGGCAACGTGAGTCAACTGTGCGACGACGGCGAGACGGTCGCGATCAACCCGTCCGGCGTCCCCTACGAGGACGTCACGCCGGAGCGTGTCCCCCTCGTGACCATCGACGGCGAACAGGTCGCTGGTGACCTCGATGCCTCCAGCGAGACGCCGATGCATACGATGGTCCTTCGCAACCGGGACGATATCGGCGGCGTCGTGCACACGCACTCGCCGTACGCGAGCACGTTCGCCTCGCTCGCCGAGCCGATCCCGGCGTCACACTACCTGATCGCCTTCGCGGGCGATCAGGTCCCCGTGGCGGGCTACGAGAAGCCCGGAAGCGAGGCACTCGGTAAACTCGCCGTCGAGACGATGGGGTCGGACTACGACGCCTGTCTCCTCCAGAACCACGGCACGCTCGCCGTCGGCGAAACCGCCGAGGAGGCGTTCGAAGTCTCGATGATGGTCGAGTACTGCGCACGGATTCACTACCAGGCCCTCAACGTCGGCGACCCGGTTATCCTCCCCGACGAGGAGGTCGACCGCCTCCGGTCGGTGTTCGAGAGCTACGGCCAGCACTGACGGCGGCGCGCTCGGAAGGGCTGGGACCCGACTCCCGGCAGTCACTTGATCGGAAAACACAACCGGATCGGGTGGCAAGTACGCGCATGGACGACCCCCAACTCGTCGGGATCGATCTGGGAACGGCCGGCGCGCGGACCACGGCCTACGACGCGTCGGGTGAGGTCGTCTTGAGCGGGCGATCGGAGATCGACCGCCACACGATCGAGGAGTGGGAGCGCGCGCTCCGATCGGCCGCCCTGTATCTCCCCTCCAAGCGGACCATCTGCTCGGTCGACAGCACCTCGGGGACGGTCGTCGCCGTCGACGAGGCCGGCGAGCCGGTGTTCGACCCGTGCATGTACTACGAGACGGCGCCGGCACAGGCCGAGCGCCTCCGGTCGCTCGGCGCCACGCACGATCTGGCTGAACGAGGACTCTCGCTCTCGGCGACGAGTCCGCTCCCGAAGATCCTCGACCTGCGGGAGCGATATCCGGACCGATTCGAGACGGTCGAGTGGTTGCTCAGCCCGACGACGTGGCTTCTCAACCGGCTCAAACACGCAGAGGGCGAGCGGTGGACGGACGTTCGCACCGACTGGACGAACGCGCTCAAGTTCGGCGCCGACATCACACAGACGCCGCCCGAGTGGTTCGCGCCGCTGTTCGACCGGGTCGATCTCCCGCGGCACCTCCTGCCGGCGATCGAGCCCCCGGGCACGTACGTCGGCACCGCGGAGAGCGAGTTCGCGGAGGACATCGGGCTCGGCGGCGCGGAGCTGTACCAGGGGATGACCGACGGCAACGCATCGGCGCTCGCCGCCGGCGGGCTCGAACCCGGCGACTACAACATCACCTGTGGCTCGACGAGCGTCGTGAAGTACGTCTCCGAATCCATCGAGCCCCACGAGGCGCTGTATTTCCATCGCCACCCGATCGAGGGGTACTTCGCCGGGGCCGCCGCCCAGACCGGCACCGTCCTTCGCTGGTTCTGTCGCACGGTCTTCGATATCAGCGAGACACGGGGGCTCGAACTCGCCCAGCGTGTCGCTCCCGGCGACGAGTACGAGATGATCCTCCAGGCCGACCGGAGCCCCTTTTTCGACCCGACGATGGGGAACTCCTTTTTCGGGATCTGGCCGGACAGCGACCTGTCCACCGAGGAGGTGCGCGGGCGATTCCTCCGCGGGATCGCGACCGGCATCGCGATGGCCGAGTACACGTACCTCCCGCTCCTCGAATCGCATTTCGACACCGAGATCGAGCGTGTCCACCTCGTCAGCGGCGGGCGTGCCGGCGGGGACGATCCGGTGAGTTGGTGGAACGAACTCCGTGCGTCGATCTGGAACCGTGAGACGGTCCAGATGGAGCCGCGGACGACGATCGGCTCGCTGATTCCGGCGACGCTCTCGGCGGGGCTGTTCGACGATGTCGGCGAGGCCAGCAGCGCCCTGCTGCGCTCTCACGGCACGCTCGACTCCGATCCGACGCTCCGCGACCGGTACGCGGACGCCCGGCAGTCGTTCTCGGAGCGGTGGCGAGCGGTCAACGACTACTACGAGTCCTGGTACTGGTGACATCCTCCCCGGCGTAAACGCCGGGGCTTCCCGTACCGCAGGTGGGATATTTGCCGGTCTACGACACGGCTTGCTCTCTCGTGCGAAACATCCCGCTCTCGCGGTCGAACAAGTATGTCGATGGCTGTGCCACACAGCCGTTACTCCTATCCTTGCCGTGAGGACTCGGAGTTATCTTCTGACGCATATTCTCTGCCCCGTTACAATCCGCGTTGGCTACCAACTCACACGATGAGCAGACGTACAGGCCACGTTCGACACGGTTCGACTTTGTGTCGTCACCACACTTCGAGCAGGTCTTCGATGTATCCCACTCGTTCTCCTTCAGCACCTCAAGACCCCGTTCTTCGCCTTTGTATTTGAGGTACTGGTAGATGCGGTCGAACGCCCACGTATGCAACTTTTTGTTCCCCGTCTTGCCCCAGTCGGACTCTCGCACGTTCTCAGGCCAACTCACCGCGAGTGTACCGACACCTCGTTCGACACACTCTGTGATGATCGTGTCTGAGAGGACGTGGTAGAAGTGCGCTTCACGCTCTGTGAGTTTTCGACGCGCCCACCTCGACTTCTCGGATGGGCCGTTCTCACCTTCCGTGTCGTACTCGGCACGTTTGAAGTAGTGCTTGTCTTGCTTAAGCGAGTTACCGGGGTAGAGAACGTATTCGTCGGGGAACGCGATCGTGGCGATGTTCTTGATACCAAGGTCGATACCAGCAACACCGTCGCCTGCTGAGTCGTTCATTTCGAGACTGACTTTGCAGACGAAATGCAGTTCCCATTCATCACCGTTCCAGACGGCTCGAACGTTCTGCACCTTCGAGACTTCCGAGAGGTCTACGTCCGGGCGAGTCTGATACTCGCAGAGGATAAAGTCCGAGAAATGCTCTTTGAGGTTCGAGCCTTTGCTGAGTCGGACCCGGTTGTTCTCGGGGTCATGTTTGAATCCGTCTGCTTTGAACGTGACCGTTGAACGTGGCCGTTCGTTGCCGTGTTTGCGGTAGCCGGGCGGATTCGCCGTTTCGTCTTTGTGTCGCAGGTCGAACCACGACTGGAAAGCGTCGGAAAGTTCTTCGATGACTTTCTGACTGGATTGTGCGTTCAAGTCTTTCCAGCACGACTGGTTCTTCATGTAGGATTTGAGCGACCCTTCGTCGGGGATCTCACCGATTTCGCCCCACACGCGGTCGGCTGTCCATCGTGCGACGTTCCAGATCTTCGAGGCGGAACCCCCGAGCGAGTCAAGGCCGTCGCAGACCTGTTGCTGGTTCTGGATGGAACCAACGTAGGTGCGCGTGACCTGAATCGCCATACATAGCCTATGTAGGTAGAATTACTTAATGGTGGGAGGTAGCGTGGAATATCCCGCCTGCAATCGACGGTGGATTGTGTGGAAAGTGTCGGATTCTCTCCTCGAAAAAAGATAGGGGTTATCGGGAGTCCCCGGAGAGTCTCGTCGGGATGATCTGGCACCTCGGGGTGTGACTCGTTCCGTACCGTCACAGCCGACCGTACGCGACGATTGGCTGGCAGTCGAGTACGCTGTCGCACGACGGTGACCGCCGACGGTGCGTAGTGTTGAAAGACTATTCGAAGTAGAGTAAATTTTATCTCGGAGCGGGTGGTAGGGTGTGGCATGACAGTGACGACAGCGACGACCGACGACTACGGCATCTACGTCGACGGGGAGTGGGAGGCGGGCGACGACGCCCTCGCCGTCGACGATCTGGCCGATGGCGGCGTGTTCGCGTGGGTCGCGACGGCGGACCGGGAGGACGCGGAGGCGGCCCTGGTCGCGGCCGAGCGGGCACAGACGGCGATGGCCGACGCGACCATCGTAGAGCGGGGTCGCTGGCTCGACGGGATTGCGGACGCCATCGAGGCCCACGCCGACGAACTGGCGCAGGTCGTGGTTCGGGAGGCGGGCAAACCCATCGCGAGCGCTCGGAGCGAGGTGTCCGCGGCGGCCGAGCGGTTCCGCCGGGCGACCGACGAAGCCCGGACCCTGCAAGGCGAGTTCCTCGAAGGCACGACCGCGGGTCACGAGGGGTGGAACGCCGTGGTGAAGCCTCGGCCCGTGGGGACGGTGCTCTGTATCGCCCCGTACAACTACCCGCTGGCGACGACGGCGCTCCAGGTGGCGCCCGCGCTCGCCGCGGGCAACAGCGTCATCCTGAAGCCCTCTTCGAAGACGCCGATCTGTGCGGCGCTCCTGACCCGACTCGTCGACGAGGCGGTCGATCTGCCGGCCGGTGGCCTCAACTTCGTCCCGGGGCCGTCGTCGACCATCGGCGACGCCCTCGCTCGCGACGACCGGATCGACGCCATCGCGATGACTGGCTCCTCAGCGGCCGGCGCACACGTCGCCCGCGAGAGCGGTCTCGTCACGCTCCACATGGAACTCGGGGGAAACGCGCCGGCTATCGTCTTCCCGGACGCCGATCTCGATGCCACAGCGAGCCACTGCGCGAAAGGCTCGTTCAAGTTCGCGGGCCAGCGCTGTTCGGCCATCGGCCGCATCCTCGCCCACGAGGCGGTTCACGACGATCTCGTCGACCGGCTGGCCGACAGCGTCGACGACTGGCGGCCGGGGCCGCTGTTCGACGACGCCACCGCCGCGGGGCCGCTCATCACCGACGACCACGCCGCGTGGGTCGAGGAACTGGTGACGGACGCCGTCGACCGCGGCGCGACGCTGGTGACAGGTGGCGAGCGCGACGGGCGCCAGTTCCAGCCGACGGTGCTGGCGGGCGTCCCGCGTGACGCGCGCATCCTGTCGGAGGAACAGTTCGGCCCGGTTGCGGCCGTCACCGCGATTCGCTCCGAAGCCGACGCCCTGGACCTGGCGAACGCCGACGACCTCGGGCTCGACGCCGCGGTGTTCACCGCCGACCGTGACCGTGCGATGCGGGTCGCGGACGCTGTCGACGCCGGCGCCGTCCGGATCAACGGCGCTCCGAGTCACGGCCTCGGTGACATCCCCTTCGGCGGCGTCGGCGACTCCGGCATCGGCCGCGAAGGCCTCGGCTACACCGTCGAGGAGTTCGTCACCACGAAGAGCATCGTACTGTGATCCGGATTATGGTAACTGTGTACCGGTGGTTCACCGGGACGATCCGGCGAATCACCGGCACTGACTCACAATAAACCGCATGAGACGACACAGCGAGCACCCGCACGACCCGTGAATCGACACGTCCTCGCCCCTATCGAGACGGCGATGGTCCACGTGGCCGACGAACGGTCGGAGGTCGAGGCGGAGCGTGACGCGTTCGCGGCCTTTGTCGAGCGAGTGGACGCGTGTCCAGCCCGGCCACCGTCGCGCGTGGCGTCGGAGCCCCATCCCCGGACGAGCGTGCGACCGACCGTGAACGCCGCCGCTGCGCCCGACCGCTCCGCACGACTGCGGCAGGCCTACCGCGAGACGGTGATGGCCGTCGACCACTACGACGCCGTCTACGGCGAGTCGCTCGCCACCAACGCGGCGACCGAACTCGGGACCGATGTCGCGACGGCGCTGTGCGGGGGCGTGCCCGTCACCGCCGCGCTCAAGACGGCCCTGTACGACGCCGCCGTCGACGCACGCGCGGAGCGCGAGCGGTTCGGCGCCGTCCTCCGGCGAGAGCGACGGTCGCTCGCGGACGCACACGCCGAACTCGACGACGTCGTCACCGACCTGTGTCGGCACCAGGACATCCCACGAACACGGCCTGACGACGGAAAGTCGCCGTCCCCGCTGCCCGAACTGGAACGGCGGTGTGAGCACGCCGGCGACGAGCGACAGGCCGTTGTCCAGCGGCAGCTGCAGTTCGCCCGGGTCGACGACGCCCTCTACGACTACCTCTACGGCGACCGGTCGTGGACGTACCCCGTGTTATCGACCGTCGCGACGCTCGTCGAGGACATCACGGCCGCCCGTCGACGCGCGTCGGAGGCACACCGATAGCGATCCTCGAATACCGGATTTCAGTACTGTATTTATATCTGAGATAACTGCTTGCTTCCCTCGCCGTGATCCTGCCGTCGAACAAATATACCGCGACACTGCTCGCGACTCTTCCCGCCGATTCCGGCGTTCGCCGCACTCACACATATCGCACTTCGAAACAGATTTTTGGGGGCTAAAGCAGCTCTAGACGGCTTCCAGATCTATATTTCGCCGTTATATTTGGGACATAAATACATGATAAATAACTGATGGAAGCTCGAATATAATTCTATATTGTAAGGACTACGACGGACGCCAACGTCCCAATCATACGGTTAATGTAACAGTCTGCCGGTGCTTCGCCAAGACGGTCCGGCGAATCACCGGTAACGACTCACAATAAACCGTATCATACGGATTATGGTAACTGTGTACCGATGGTTCGCCGAGACGGGCCGGCGAATCACCGGCAATGATTTACAATAAACCGTATCAGTCGGCCGCGACACTCGACGCCGTCTCGCCGGCGTCCGCCTCGGCCACCATATGCAGGTAGTCGTCCAAGTCGAGAGCGAACGGGGCATCGGCTGGGAGGGGCAGCCACGAGAACTCGAACTCCGCGCCACGTTCCGCGCCGGTGCCGGTGACCGTGTGTGTCCACGAATCCCGCGGTTCGTGGACCGGCGCGTGATAGAAGTGGCGCACGTATCGTTTCGGCGGCGACTCCCGCCGCGCCCACACGTCGGTAACGAGATGCTCCAGCGCCTCGAACGTCGCCAGTCCGCTCTCCTCGATGGCCTCGCGGTACATGGCTTCGCGCGGCGCCTCCCCCGACTCGATGGTTCCTTTCGGGATCTGTAAGCCGTCGTGCCCCGGCCCCTTGAACACCAGCACCTCCGATCCGCCTCTGGTGATGTAGGCGCACACTTTCTCGACGTACGTTACGCCATGTGCTAACATACTGCTCTCTCTCTCCCTCGATGTATATAGTAGTACGGCTATATACACCTAGAAGTGTACTGACATCGCCGTTGGAACTGTTTGCACGGCCGATCGAACGAGCCGGTCTCCGACCGAGACGGACGGTCGTCCGTCAGTTCCGCCGTGGCCGGCAATCACTGGAACACCGTTACGGCGAGTCGGACGACGCCGTGAGCCGCGGTCGGTCCACAACCGGCAAACGATCACCGGTCCGCGGCGTTCTTCACGCCGCCGGCCCTGGGGCCGCACGTGTCCCGTCGTTTCCCCCGCGACACCGTCGGTGCCCTCCGTGGCGACGGCCGCGGCTGGGTTCTCCTGACCGTCGCCGTCGGGTGGCTGTTCACGCTCGGTCTCCGCTTTCTGGTCCCGACGCTGCTACCGCAGGTCAAGTCGACGTTCCACCTCGACAACGCCGCGGCCGGCCTCGCGGTGACGATCATCTGGGGCTGTTACGCCCTGATGCAGTTCCCGGCGGGACTGCTCACCGATCGGATCGGCGAGCGAACCGTCCTCGCGGCGAGTCTCGCCGGAAGTGCGGCGAGTCTCGCCCTCCTCGCCGCGGCGCCGCTCTTTGTCGTCTTCCTCCTCGGCGCTGCGGCGTTCGGCGTCGGCTCCGGGCTCTACGGCCCCGCACGCGGGATGTCGCTCTCGAAGGCCTTCCCTGCCAACGACGGTGCCGCGTTCGGCATCACGCTCGCGGCTGGGAGCCTCGGGTCCGCGGTTATCCCACTCGTCGGCGGGACGGCCGTCGGCATCCTCGGCTGGCGCCTCCTCGTCGGCGGGACGGTTCCCGCCTTCCTCGTGGTTGCCGTCCTCGCGTGGGTGACGCTCCCAGACCCCATCGACTCGGCGCCCCGGACCGACGGCGGATCGGCCGGCGCATCCCCGTCGCTCCGGGCGGTGTTCCGCAGTCTCCCCCGCGCACTCGGGGATCGAAACGTCCTCCTCGCCAGCGTCGCGTTCACGTTCTACCTCTTCGCGTTTCAGGGCCTGACCGCCTTCCTGCCGACCTACCTCGTCACGCACGAAGGGATCGGCCAGAGCCTCGCAGGGCTGATCTTCTCGCTCCTGTTCGTCGGGGGGACGATCTGTCAGGTCGCGGTCGGCACCGCGTCGGATCGCTACGGCGCGCGTCCGGTTCTGGTCGGCGTCGCCGTCGTCGCCGTCGTCACCCTGTTGGCCGTCCCCGCCGTCGACGGTCGTCTCGCTTGGGGCGTGCTGGTCTTCTTGCTCGGCACCCGGCTGGCGCTCGCGCCGGTGACGAACTCCTACATCGTGGCTCGGCTCCCGACGGACGTACAGGGCGCCGCGTGGGGGTTCCTCCGCACTTGCCTCTTTCTCGTCGGATCGACCGGCTCCGTCTTCGTGGGTGCGATGGCCGACGCCGGACGGTTCGACGCCGCCTTCCTCGCTCTCGGTGGCGTCACCGCCGTCGCCGTCGTCTGTTACGCTGGATTGTCACCGGGGGAGTGATACGGTTTAGTGTAAGCCATCACCGGTGGTTCGTCAAGACGGTCCGGCGAACCGCCGGGACACAGTTACAATAAACCGTCTGAGGCGTCGTCGCCCCGAAGATTATGCATCTCGACGACTACATTCGCCCATGAACGACGACCTGGCCACCGGGTTCGACGTTGCGATCGACGACCTGCCCGCCTCCGTCGACCGGGCAGCGGTCAAGCGTATGCGATTCGTGGCGCGCATCCTCGACGACAGCGTCCGTATCCCGGGGACGACGTTTCGGATCGGCCTCGACCCGTTGCTCGGCATCCTGCCCGTCGCGGGCGACGCCGTGAGCGGCGCGCTCTCGCTGTACGTCGTCGTCGAATCGGCGCGGCTCGGCGTCCCCTACTCGACGCTGCTCCGGATGCTCGCCCACATCGCCATCGACGTCGCTGGCGGGTCGATCCCCATCGTGGGTGACCTCTTCGACGCCGCGTGGAAGGCCAACACGCGTAACGTCGCGCTTGCCCTCGACGACCTGTGCGACCGCGATGCCGCGGCGTCCCGGACCGCCGTCGACGTCGAAATCGAGTGAGCGAGGTGGACGGTCGCCCGACTCGCCGGTGTCGCCGTCGAGTGACGCCACGTCACCGGGACCGGCCTCAGGCCACGGTTCGTTCGTCCGCGTCTTCGAACACGGCCCGGTCAAGCGGCGGTTCGTACACGCCCGTCTCGGTGACGAGGTAGTCGACGAGGTCCATCGGCGTCGCGTCGAACGCCGGGTTGTACACGTCCGTCTCCAGCGGCGCGTTCTGGACGCCGTAGATTTCGCGAAGCTCGTCGGGGTCACGCCGTTCGATCTCCACCTCGTCGGCGTTTCGCTCGGTGTCGACCGTCGCGTGGGGCGCGGCGACGACGAACGGCACGTCGTGGCGGTCGGCGAGGACGGCGTGGTTGTACGTGCCGATCTTGTTGAAGACGACGCCCTGCCTTCCGAACTGCTCGCCGCCGTCGAGGACGATTCGGTCGGCACCAACGACGACGGCATCGATCCGCGCTTCTTGCATGCACAGCCCGCTCGCGCTGTCGGGGATGAGCGTCACGTCGACGCCGTGTTCTATGAGTTCGGTCGTCGTGATGCGCGCGCCCTGATTCAGCGGGCGCGTCTCGTTGGCGACGACGCGGACGTCCTTGCCGGCCTCCTGTGCGGAGTAGATCACGCCGAGGGCGGTCCCCCAGTCGACGGTCGCGAGGGCGCCGGCGTTGCAGTGTGTCATCACCGTGTCGCCGTCCGCGAGGAGTTCGGCGCCGTGCGCGCCGAGGCGTTTGTTCCGCGTCACGTCGGCGTCGGCGATCTCCTCGGCGAGCGCCAGCGTCCGCTCCCGCGCCTCGGCGACCGACGAACAGGTGCGGAGTTCGGCCACCACGCGTTCGACTTCCCGGGAGAGGTTCACCGCCGTCGGACGGGCGTTCGCGATGGCATCGGCGTCCGCCTCCACGTCCTCGACGAACGTGTCGAACGCCGACGCTTCGGCGTTCTGCGCGGCCAGCGCCACACCGTAGGCCCCGGCTGCCCCCAGTGCCGGCGCGCCGCGGACCCGCAACAGCTGGATACTCTCGATCAGGTCGGACACCGTCTCGGCGTGAAACGTCGTGTACTCAGCCGGGAGCTTCGTCTGGTCGACCATCACGATACAATCGCGCTCGTCGTCCCAGCCGATCGTTCTCATGGCTGGTGGTAGCAGGTCACGCCTCTTAACGCTCGCTCTCCGGGCGCCCCGGCCCATCGTCGGCCGCGCGACCCTCCCGTCTGGTGGCTTTTCATTCCGACCAACCATGACAGGGGCGATGGACGATTCCGTACGCGTCCTCCTCGTCGGCGGTCCGGACGGCGCGGCGGGAGCCCTCGAACGGGCGGACGCTCGACTGACGGTGACGACACCGTCGAACACCCGCGCTGAGGACGGCGGTTCGGCAGCTTCTTGACGTGGGTGTCGTGGTCAGAGCCGCGGCACGCGCACGCTGATGACGGTGCCGCTTGGATCGTTGTCGGCAAACGTGACCGACCCGCCGGCAATCTGGACGAGCCAGTGGGTCAACCACAGCCCCAGTCCCTGACTGTGTTCGAGCGGCGTCTCCGCCCCCGTCTCGAGGACGCGTCGCTCCATCGCCGGCAGGCCGGGACCGTCGTCCGCGACGACGAATTCGAACTCGGCGTCGTCGACGAGTCGGCACTCGACTGTCACCGTCACCTCTCCGTCGGTGTGCTGGACTGCGTTCTCGACGAGTTCGACGAGCGCGTGTTCGACCACGTTCAGCACCGCTCCGTCGATGTCCGGACCGACGGTGATCGTCACGTTCGAATCGGCGAGTCCGTCGGTCTGTGTCCGGAGGTTCGCAATAATCTCTCGAACCGGCCGCGGGGAGTACCGCTCCGCGTTCAGCAGCATCTGGAACTGTCGTGCCTTCTCGCTTTCCGCCAGCAACCGTTCGCATCGGTCGGTCACCGTCCGGAGCGCGTCCTGCAACTCCTCGTCGTGGATGTGCTCGGCGACGTACTCGACGTGACCCTGCACGACGTTGAGTCCGTTCCGCAGGTTGTGTCGGAGCATCCGGTTGAGGACGCGAACCCGTTGCTCGTCGAGGAGGTCGTCCGTGATGTCGTTCTGAATCGCGACGTAGCCCACGATCGATCCGTCGTCGTCGACGATCGGCCCGATCGTCTGGACGGCCGTGTACTTCTCTCCCGAGCGGCGTTGATCGACGATGGTCTCCTCCCAGACATCGCCGCGCTCGACGGTCTCCCAGAGATGCTGGTAGTACGCCTCGTCTTGCTCACCCGAGTTGAGGATGGTCGGCGTCTCGCCCACCGCCTCCTCGCTCGCATACCCCGTCAGTTCCTCGAACGCCGGGTTGACGTACTCGATGACGCCGTCGACGTCGGTCATGTACACCGCCGCTCCGGTCTGGTCGATGGCCTGTTCGAGTTTCCGGAGCCGTTCCTTTCGGGCCTTGCGCTCGGTCACGTTCCGCGTGTTGACGAGGATGCCGTCGACCAGCGTGTGGTCCCTCGGGGTTTTGGCGACGGATTCGACCCACGCCCACTCCCCGTCCGCTCGCTCGATGCGGTACGCTATCGGGCCGGATTCCCGACCGGGCGCGTCTAGCAGCGGCCGGAACGCGTCGACGACACGCTCCCGATCCGCCGGATGCACTCGATCGAGCGCGTTCGTCCCCACCACCGACGCCGGATCGACGCCAATCACCTGCTCTACCGACGGGCTGATGTACGTGATCGTCCACTCGGTGTCGACGATAGAGATAGCGTCCGAGGAGTGTTCGATGAGTTCACGAAACCGGGACAGATACTCGATCTGTTCCGTGATGTCGGTCAGAACGCCGAACATCCGCCGACGGTCGTCCGCTTCGGTGGTGTACCCTCGTGCGAGGACGTACGCGTACGAGCCGTCGCCGTTCCGGAACCGATAGACGTCCTCGTACGCGTCGAGGTCGCCGGCAGCGCCCCTCGAGAGATCGGTCACGACGCGGTCACGGTCGTCGGGGTGGACGCGCTCGACCCACCAGTCGAACGACGGCTCTATCTCGCCCGGCTCGTAGCCGAACGTGTCGACGATCCCGTCACACCGACGGACGGTGTCGGTGTCGAGATCCCACTCCAGGAAGGCGTCCGCGGACGCACGGGAGACGAGGTCGTATCGCTCGCGCGCTGCCGCCAGTTCCTGCTCCGCCCGATATCGGGCAACGGCGTTGGCGATTCGAGTCGCCAACACGACCGGATCGGCCGTTCGCGGAACGTAGTCCGTGATGCCGGCCGCGAAGGCGTCGCTGGCATCGATGTCGCCGTCGGTGAGCAAGAGAATGGGGAGGTCGGGATCGCGATTCCGGACCGCAGTCAGGATGTCCGCTCCACGATCCTCGGAGAGCGGGTAGCTGCTGACGACACAGTCGATTGACTGCTCGTCGAGTGTGTCCAGTCCGGTCGCGATGTCGGGCTCGGTGTAGACCTGGAATCGCGGGTGCTCGCGTTCGAGCGCGGCGGCCCGGTCGTCCGTTCGGTTCCCATCGACGAGGAGGACGACGAGCGGAGAATCGGGCCGTGCCGACATGGAGCCGATACGTAGCCGATGAATAAAAGAGCGCCGGCACACCCGCGTTGCGACCGCCTCTTGTTTTCCTCTCCGAGGCCATAGTCCGCGTATGGCCAGTCGTCGCCTCCACCTGCCGCTCGTCCCGCGGCCGGTTCGCTGGCTGCTCGTCGCCGTGGTGCTGGTGACCATCCTCGCGTTCTCCGTCGTCCGGCCACCTGGCACGGAGCGTCTGGTCACTGGTCCCTTCGGCGTCCTCCCGCTCTCGACGTGGCTCCACGGAATCGGCTACGCCGGACTGGCGCTCGTGCTCGCGTACGCCCTCCGGACCAGCCCACGGCCGGACTGGCAGGTGCTCTGTGCCGTATTCGCGTTCGCGACTGCGTACGGTGCGGGAATCGAGCTGCTCCAGTCGACGCTCGCGTACCGGTCGTTCGACACGATGGACATCCTCGTCAATGCCGCCGCTGCGACCCTGGCGGTGACTGGGTGGAAACTGCTCGTTCGGCGCGTCCGGTTCTATCAGTGTCGGCGCCTCGCCGCGCTCCGGCCACCCGTGGAGTGATCGCCGTCTCACCAACCTATTTGCCGGTGCACCGCACGCAACAGTACGATGGCACCCTACGAGGCCTTCGACGAGGACGTGGAAGTCCACGGCCGAACGATCCTCGCCGTCGCCGACGACGCTCTGTCCCGCTTTTCGGACTCCTACCGGGAGACGGCGTACGACGCCCTCGCGGCCAACGGTATCGACAACCCTTCCGACGACGAGTGGTATCCCCAGCAGGCGTGGCTAAACACGTTCGAGGTCATCGCCGACGAACTCGAACCGCACATTCTGGATCGTCTCGGCGAGCAGATCCCCGACGTGGCCGAGTGGCCGAGAGGGCTCTCGTCGGTGGAGGAGGGGCTTCAGTCCATCGACGAGGCCTATCGACGGAATCACCGTGGCGGCGACATCGGCTCCTACCGGTTCGAGTCGACCGGTGATCGCACCGGCACGGTAACCTGTGAGAACCCTTATCCCTGTGAGTTCGATCGAGGTTTGATCCGGGCCGTCGCCCGTCGCTACGCGCCCGTCGAATCCTTCGTCTTCGTCGAGGAGCGTGGCGAGCGGTGCCGGCGCGGCGGCGACGACCGCTGTGTCTACGCTGTCTCCTGGTAGTTGTCGAGCGTATCGGAAGTCACGATAGCCTCGTTCCGGGACGGCTCGGTACGAATCTACAGTCGGGAGACTCCCGACTAGTCCGCCTCGTACGCCTCGATAGCCTCGATCAGTTCGTCGATCGAGTGATCCATCGAGAGTTCGAGCAGCCGTTCGAACTCGTCGTACGTCTCGGCCAGTTCCTCGATACGTTCCTGCGTGACGGTGTCGTCCGAGTCGTCGAGCCGGGTCGAGGCGCGGTCGAGTGTTCGGCGAGTCGTCCCCATCTCCCGAGCGACGTACTGCTGGAACACGTCCTGTACGACGAACCAGAGATCCGTCTCGGGTTCGAACTGGACGCGACGCCCGCCGCCGCCGCTCGACCGACGACGGACCAAGCCGATACGGGTGAGCTTTCGCGTCACGTTGCTGATCGTCGATTTCGCGTAGCCCGTCTCTTCGACCAGTTCGGGAATCGACAGCGGTTCGGTCGCGAAGTGGAGCACGCCGTACACCCGACCGGCGCTCCGACTCAATCCGTACACTTCGGCCGAGCGCTCCATCGACTCGATCACGTCCTCCCGGACTGTCTCGGGGGTGCCCCCGCTCATCCCTTCCCCCCGGCGTCCGCCTCGTTTCGCCGCACGTTCACGTCTCTACTCGACGGACCGTAAGTATTAAACTGTTCGGTCTGTTTGTTCGGGACGAGCCGAACAAACAAAACAGACGGCTCACTCCCCACACTCGAACCGCTTCGGCCCTCACACGCCGCATTCCCTCCCCCCCCCTCTCATGCACACGATCCCCCACACCCGTTCCCGATGCGAGCGCCTCGCCGCCCGGACTGAGAGCGACTCGGTCGTCGTTGTACCGTTGACCGTCCTCCTCCTCACCCTCCTCCATCCTGCCCTGCCGCTGGCGCTTCTCGTCGCGTTGTGTGGCAGACTGCTCGGCAGAACGACGCGCTCCCCGACCGGTCACGGGCGCGTGCGTCGACCCGCGTAGTCGCTGCGCCGGCCGGCGCTCCCCCACCTTCTATAAGTACTGACAGTTTCCTCCCGGTATGGACCCACATCTGGTTGCCGTCGTCGTGGGGCTCCTCCAGGGAGTGTTCGAGTGGCTCCCCATCTCCAGCGAGGGCAACATCGCCATCGCGTTGACTGCGCTCGGCACTGCGCCGGGCCTCGCCGTCTCCTACGCCCTGTTCGTCCACCTCGGGACGGCCCTCTCGGCCACGGCGTACTACCGCGACGAGGTACGGACCGCGCTCGCCTCGTGGTCGTCGCTTCGGGGGCCGTCGTCGGCCTTCGACGACGAGGCAGCGACACTCTCCTTCGTCCTCCTCGCGACGGCCGCCTCGTCGGCCGTGGGACTCGCCGCGCTCCTCGTGCTGGACGCGCTCGTGACCGAACTGACTGGCGGCGCCTTCGTCGCGCTCATCGGTGCGTTGCTCGTCGCGACCGGGGTCCTGCAGCGGTTCGCCAACGAGCGTTCGCTGGCGACGCGGGAGACGCCGAACGCCCTCGACGCGCTCCTGGTCGGCGGCCTGCAGGGACTCGCCATCCTGCCCGGTGTCTCTCGCTCCGGCACGACGACGAGCGCCCTCCTCCTGCGCGGCCACGACGGCCCTGCCTCCTTCCGTCTCTCCTTCCTGCTCAGTATTCCTGCCGCGCTCATCGGTGGGACCGTCGGCGTCGTCCGTGCGGGCGGAGTCGGCGTCGCCCCCACTGCGGGCCTCGTTGCTCTCGTCGTGGCTGCCGTCGTCGGTTACGCGACCATCGACCTGCTGATGCGAATCGTGCGACGGGTGGCGGTCTGGCTCCTCTGTGTCGGGTTGGGCGTCCTCGCTATCGTCGGCGGTCTCCTCGTTTAATCCACGATTAACGATATGTTTGGCCGGGTAATGCTCGTCCTACCACCGCCGCTCGCGACGGTAGGTGCCGATTACCTCGCGGCGCCAATCGGCCACCAGCGTGAAGACATGCGGTTAACCACTAACTAACCAAATAGGTGTATGTGCACTTCTTTGGTAATGCTCTCGGGGTGGCGGTACCGGCTCGTCAGCGGTATGGGCGCTGTAGCGCTGGTAGTGGGGAGTGTCGCCATCGCGAACCACCCGGTTGCACAGCGACTGGCCGTCGTGGTGCCGGTGTTCAATCGCCTCCCGTCGACGACGCTCTCTAACGGCGACCTCGCGCTCGCCATCGTGACGACCCTGTTCGTCGTGATCGGCGCCCTCGTCCCGTTGTTCAAACCGCGCCCGAGACGGGTGCTCGATACGATTCTCCTCGTCGAACGGCGCGTCGTCCTCGCCGCCGTCGCGCTCGCTGCGATCGGCTACTTCGACTACACTTACCGTCTCCCGCGGACGACGCTCGTCCTCGCCACCCTCACGATGGCAGTTCTGATTCCGGTGTGGTTCGTCGCCATCCGCCGGAGTCCGCGAGTCGATCCCGAACGGACGGTCGTCGTCGGCGACGATCCGTCGACGATCGAAGAGGTGGCACAGGAGACGGACGTTCCGGTGGTCGGCTACGTCGCCCCATCCATGCTCGCGGACCCGCGTCGGTCACCCGCAGTCACCGACGGTGGCTCGGCGACTGACGGCGGACAGGTCCCCGGTGCGGCGTGTCTCGGCGGGCTCTCTCGCCTCGACGAGATTTTGATCCGGCACGACGCTGATGCCGCGCTCCTCGCGTTCTCTCACCCCGACCGCGGAGAGTTTTTCGGCACGCTCGACACCTGCTTCGATGTCGGTGTTCCGGCTATGGTTCACGACCAGCACGCTGACGCCGTATTGACCACCGGCGTCGAACGCGACGAGTTCGTGGCAATCGATCTCGAACCGTGGGATCTGCAGGAACGCCTGCTCAAGCGCCTGTTCGACATCTGCTTTGCGACAGCCGCGCTCCTCGTCCTCGCGCCCCTGCTGCTCATTATCGCCCTCGCGATCAAGCTCGACAGTCCCGGACCGGTCCTCTACAGTCAGGAGCGGACCGCTGAGTTCGGCGATACGTTCACCGTCTACAAGTTCCGGAGTATGATTCCCGACGCGGAAGCCGATACCGGCGCCGTCCTCAGTGCCGAGGACGATGATGAGGTCGATCCTCGCGTAACGCGCGTCGGACGCATCCTCCGCGAGACGCATCTCGACGAGATTCCACAGCTCTGGTCCATTCTCGTCGGCGATATGAGCGTCGTCGGACCGCGTCCCGAACGTCCGGAGCTCGACGACGACATCCAGCAGAGCGTTCGCACCTGGCAACAGCGCTGGTTCGTTCGTCCCGGCCTGACCGGCCTCGCCCAGATCAACGACGTGGCGAGTACGGAACCGGCAGAGAAGCTCCGATACGACGTGGCCTACATCCGGAACCAATCGTTCTGGTTCGATCTGCGTATTCTGCTTCGCCAGCTCTGGATGGTCGTCGAAGACGCGATCGGGTTCCTCCGGTAGCACCGTGCGATGCCGATCGACGGAAGAATCAACTCGATCCCTGCCGAAATCGTTCACATGACGCTCCAATGACTGCTCTCGGTCCAACCACTCATTCGATACTCGTAACCGGCGGTGCCGGATTCATCGGCAGTCACCTCGTCGACGCGCTGGTCGACGACAACGATGTCCGCGTTCTCGACGACTTCTCTCGTGGCTCGCGTGACGCCATTCCCGACGCCGCCGAGGTCGTCGAGGGCGATATTCGGGACGCAGCGACAGTCGACCACGCCTGCGCGGATGTTGATCTCGTCTTCCATCAGGCGGCCAATATCAGTGTCGAGCGCTCTATCTCCGATCCCATTGCGAGCCACCGGGTGAACGTCGACGGCACGCTAACTGTTCTCGAAGCGGCGCGGGACGTGGACGCCCGCGTCGTGTTCGCGTCGAGCGCCGCCGTCTACGGCCACCCGTCGACCGTTCCGATCTCCGAATCCCAGCCTAAATCCCCCTCGTCACCGTACGGTGCGGAGAAACTCTCTGCCGACCGGTACGTGCGGCTGTACGCGGATCTCTACGATCTGGAGACGGTTGCGCTCCGGTATTTCAACGTCTACGGTCCCGGCGGTATCGCCACCGACTACAGCGGCGTCATCGATGCCTTCCTCACACGTGCCCGGCAGAACGAGGCGCTTCCCGTCCACGGTGACGGGACACAGACTCGTGATTTCGTGCACGTTTCCGACGTGGTCCAGGCGAATCTGCTCGCCGCGACGACCGACCACGTCGGCGAGGCGTACAACGTCGGTACCGGCGAGAGCGTGACGATCAATCGACTGGCGGAGCTGATCGTCGACCTGACCGACTCGGCGTCGGATATCGTCCACACGTCGGCCCGCGAGGGCGACATCGACGAGAGCGAGGCGGATATCGGCCGGGCGCGTCATCGACTCGGCTACCGGCCGCGGACGACTCTCCGTGATGGTCTCGAAACGCTGGTCGACGACGGAGTATCGACGACACGATGAGCGTTTCCTGCTCCGAATCCGCCATGCAGGCGCCGATGGAGATGATCTTCCGTGGCTGATCGTTCGGACGTGACGCAGGACGGCCACGCGACACCCGACGGCGGCCGCCGAATTCGTGTCCGCACCGCCCTCGCTCTCGCTCTCTTGCTCGTCGTCCTCGTTCGTCTCCCGACGGTTCAGGAAATCTTCCGTGACGACTGGGTCGTCCTCGCCTCGAACGATCCTTACTTCTACCGCTATTTGGCCGATCAAGCGCTTATCGACGGAGCGCTCCCGTCGCTCCCCGACCGGGCCATCCAGGGTGAACCGCTCCTCGTCGCGACGCTCGCGGTTGCGGCGTGGCCGTTCGGCGCGGGGACGTGGGGGTCGGGATTCGTCGTCGCGTGGTACCCCGTCGTCGCCGCCGTCGTCACGGCCGCGCTCGTCTACGGCGCCGCCACGCGGCTCACCGGCGACGTACGCATCGGTCTCGCGTCTGCCGGCCTGCTGGCCGTCACACCCGCTCACGCCTACCGGACCGCACTCGGGGTCGCGGATCACCACGCCTTCGACTACGTCTGGCTCGCGCTCACGGCGCTGGCCGTGATCGAACTCCTCGCACGAAGCGATCGCGACCGTCGAACGTGGCTCGTTGCGGGCGGCCTCGCCGTCGCGGTGGCCGGGCAGGCGCTCGCCTGGGAGGCCGCACCGCTCTTGCTCGTTCCGCTCGCGCCCGGACTCGCCCTCGCAGCACTGGTGGAGATCCGCCGTCCCGGACCGGAACGGCTCCTCCCGGTCGTCGCCGGGCTCGTGAGTGGGGCGGCGCTCGCCCATCTCGTCCACCTGACGCTCGGGTGGCAGTACGCAGCCGTGATCTACGCGCTCGATCTGCTCGCGCTGGGGAGCGTCGGCCTCTTGGCGCTGGTCGCTGCCATCCGACGGATGGACGGGTCGTGGACGTGGCTCGCGGCCGCCGAGGCGGTGTTCGGCGTGATTGCCGTCGTCGCGGTTCGTCAGTTCCCGCTCCTCGCGGACGAACTGGAGTCGGGACTCTCCTTTTTCGTGCGGAGTGGCCCGGCCGAACTCGCCGGGGTCGGCGCCAACTACGGCGCGGTGGGCGTCCTCGTCCTGCTCGGATTCGCGTCCGTGCTCGCGGCGCCGATGCTCCCCCTCGCGGCCAAGTGGGGATGGCAGCGACTCGAACCGGGGTGGTTCGTCCTCGGCGTCTACACGATCCACTTCGGCGTGCTGGCGGCGCTCCAGCGGCGGTTTGCCGGTGAGCTCGCCCCCTTCGCCGCCATCCTCGGCGGCGTCGGCTTCGTGATGCTCGCCTCGTGGTTCGATCTCGTCCGGTCGCCAGTCCCACGGCGACGAGAACGTGACACTGCCAGCTCGGCCGTCGCCGCCGACGGCGGTGGCGACGTGGACCTCGTCGTCCCGGATCGGACACGTGTCGCCCTGCTCGCCGGCCTCGCGGGTGTTGCCGTCGGCTCCGGATCACTCTACGCCGCGCTCATCGATCGCCGACTCGTCATCGACGACGCCACCTACGAGGCGGCCCGATGGATCAGCGGGTACGTCGACGACCACGACGTTCCTTACCCCGAGAGCTACGTCCTCAGCAAGTGGGGGCGAAACCGCGTCTACAACTACTTCGTGAACGGCGAGGCGGCGTCGTACGGCTACGCGCGGCGCCACTACGAGGACTTCCTGTTCTCGAACGCGAACAGCGGTGCCGACTGGTACGCGGAGTTCGACGGGCGTGTCGGGTTCGTCGTCACTCGTGACCTGCCCCACCTCGGACTGATCGCCTCGTCGAGGATCCAGTCGACGCTCCACGACCGGTTCGGGAGTGCCGAGGTCGGCAACATCAGTGGTGTCGGGCATTTCCGTGCCGTCTTCGCGACCGACGACGGGGCGCGGAAGGTGTTCCGGCTCGTGCCGGGTGCGACCGTCCGCGGGCCGGCCCCAGGCGACGGCGACAGTGTCCGTCTCACCGCCGCGGTGTCGATTCCGGGTGCCGACTTCGAGTACGTCCGCCGGGCGTCAGTCACGGACGGCACGTTCGAGGTGACGGTCGCTAACCCGGGCACGTATCGGATTGGACCGGACGGCGGGACTGTCGAGATTACCGAGGATATGGTTCAGGCGGGTGAGCGCGTCACGATCGAGCGTTGATCTCCCCCGAGAAACGGTGGCCATACGGTGGTTAACGAGCAATTATCTATGATCGACGGCGGTGTGGATACGGCCGACGCATGTCCTTCAGTGACCGAGTACACCATCTCCGACAGCCCGAGTACACCGGTGAGAACCGTTGTGTCCCGTGCACGGCCGTCAATCTCGTTATCGCGGCCGTGATCAGCGGCCTCGTAGCAATCGTTTCCCCGCCGCTGGCGGTCGCCGTGTTCGGAGTCTCCGTCGCTGCGGTCTACCTCCGGGGCTATCTGGTCCCCGGGACGCCGACGCTGACGAAGCGCTACTTCCCCGACTCCGTGCTGAAACTGTTCGACAAGCACGAACTCCCCGAGCCACCGGCCGTCGAGGACGACGCCGACATCGAAGCGTTTCTCCTCGAGGTCGATGCAGTCAAAGAATGCCGCAACGGGACGGATCTCTGTCTCACGGACGGCTTCCGCGAGGCGTGGGACGATCGCATCGAATCGCTCCGGGAGCGAGGTGACGAGGACGATAGTGTCGTGGCCTTGTTCGAGGGGCTCGATATCGACCCCGACCGGGTTCGGGTGGAGTCCTATGGCGACGCCTACGAGGCCTATATCGACGATACGCGGGTCGGCCAGTGGGAGTCACGCGGAGCCTATCTGGCCGACATCGCCGCCGAGGCCGAACTCCGCGAACGCCACCCGGCGTGGCATCGACTGGGGTTCGACGAGCGCACGGAGATTCTCGGGGCGCTGCGACTGTGGCTGGAGCGGTGTCCACAGTGTGACGGACCGGTGACGCTCGGTGAAGACACCGTGGAATCGTGCTGTCGGTCCATCGACGTCATCGCCGCCACGTGTGAGGACTGTGGCGCGCGGGTGTTCGAGGCGCAGTTCTCGCCGGAAGCGATGGCTGCGGGGTAGAGACACCGGCATCGTAGCGGGAGAGATGGATCGGCTCAGTCGGTGTGTTCGTCGAGAATACGCCGGAAGTATGGTTTCATAACTTCGCGAGCCTGTTCCCACTGGCGCGTGTCGTGGAGTTCGTTGCCGAGGGCGTACCTGGCGGGTTCGGGTCCGAACCCACCCTGTCCGTGGCGCGGTTTGTCCGGATAAGACGGATCCTGTAGTGCAGCACGGAGCTCAAGCATCTGTGCGTGCATCATCGGCGTCCAGTAGTCGCCGCCGACCTTGTGTTCGATCCACGCGTTCGTCGTCAGCTCGGCGTACCGCGGATCGATCCCGGCGGCCTCCGCCCGCCGCTCGAACGCGGCTTCCATCTCCGACCAATCCGCCGCCGCCAGTTTGTCGGGATCGAGTTTCCCGTCCACGCGACACCGCTCCTCGATCTCGTCTTTGATCCAGAGCGCGTCGACGTAGCCCACGGCCGCAGCTCGTGCGTCGGCATCGTCGAGGTGCGCGAACTGAAGCCGGTCGACCGCGGCGAACGCCTCGACCGCCTTCTGACGTTCCCGCCGATCGTGGTAAATGAAACCTTTACACAGTTTATCGGCCATGTACGATGCGTTATGTTCGGCCTTCTGCTCGGGCCGGTGTTTCGATCTCGATTCAGGGTGGGTCTGACTCATGTCGTCATCGTTCGATGCGACCGACTTGGAGATAACTGTTCGGACCAAATTATTCTATTTGATAATCTGAGAAAATCGAAATCACTAATTCTGGATTAGATGGGCTCATGAGCGAGAAAATGGTGGTTTAGCGATCGTGAGTCTGGCCCTCGATATTGGTAGCCACACGGCCGCCGTCTCGCGATACGCCCGGCGATCGGACGTTCAAGCACGTCGAGAAACCGGATTCATTGACGAAAGGGTCCGGCCTAACTCGAACTCACAACAACTGTTGCAGGTAGAGCCAGCGACGGGACCAGAACTGGTAGAGAGTGGAAACTGCGATCACGACGAGAAAGAGGCTCGCCCACAGGAGCGGATCGATCGCCGAGACGAGCGGCGTGTTCGTGGAGGCGAGGACGATACTGAGCAGGGAGATCGTTCCGATCGCCCGGTAGTAGGTGGCCCACGTCACCCCGTACTGCGTGACGACCTCCATATACAGGTCGACCTGCTTGGCGGACTTCCGGAGGATGATGGTCTTCCGATCACTGTCGTAGTCGACGATTCCGGCGTCGTCGAGTTTCGGGAGGTGTGTTTGATGGAGCGAGACGTACACGCTGTCTCGAATGTTGCTCGGCGGCGGCGATTCGTTCGTCTCTATCTCGGCGATGTGCTCCGCGAGATCGCGAAGTGACACCTCGCGCCCTCGGTCCTGAAGACACTTGATGACGTTTCTCCGCCGGTCATTCCGGAGAATGTCGTGGATGTCCGTCTCGGGAAGTACGTCGTCCGTCTGGAGTAGTCCGATGTTCATGTGTTGTGACCGGGTTGGCCACATCAACACGACAAAAGGGGATAGTTATCAGGAGCTTTCCCCGTGGACGGCCGAGCCTGAAATCGCGACTAACTCGCGATTATGTAGTTCGAGCGGCTCTAAAATTCTCGGGTTTCAGCCGTTCTGAGCGGTTAATAACCGATTAACGCGCGGCCATACACGCGTGTCAAAGACGACTGGGCTGTCCGTGTTGGTAATCGGAGCCTTACGCCGCTTAGTGCGTCGTTATGTGAGCGAATTGGCGATTAGCTATGGGGGTGGATGTTATGCATACTGGTGTCGGCACACCCACGCCGGTCGCGACGACGGTTCGACTCCGTCGGTGGGCATCCCCTCACGGGGGGAACACACAATGACGGACGAACGATTCGACATCTCACGGCGGAAGGCCCTCGCGGCCCTGGGGACGATCGGCGTCGCCTCGGCAGGCGCGGGGCTCGGGACCAGCGCGTACTTCTCCGATCAGGAGACGTTCGAGAACAACTCCCTCGTGGCCGGCACGCTCGACATGGGCGTGGGTTACTCGGCGCATTACTCGGACTGGAGCGAGGACGAGAATAATAATCTGGACGGCACCGTGGAGATGTACGATGGCGGTGCAAACGAGGTCGGTGGCTCGGGTGACCTCTCCGGCTCCGAAGTCGGATTTCCGACCAACGAGGCGTGGCTGATCAAAGTTCAGGACTCCGACGACGCCAGCACGTTCCTCGACAACACGGAGTACCAATCGTTCAACGACGGAGATGGAGCCTTGGAGAGCTGTCCACTCGGGGACGGCGAGCAGGCCGATGACGCCGAGGCGCCAGTCATCAGCCTTGACGACGTGAAGCCCGGTGACTTCGGTGAAGTCACGTTCGACTTCCGGCTGTGTGATAACCCCGGATTCGTCTGGATCAACGGGATGATGGAGAGTTCCTCTGAAGGCGCGACCCCTGAACCGGAACTGGACGACCCTGACGAGGCCGATGGGGCGAACGAGGCCCCCGAGGATGTCGTCGAACTCCTCGACGTCGTCCAGACGGCGGTCTGGGTCGACGACGGCGGCGATGGTCCTGGTGGAAACGAGGACGGCAACAACTACCAGAACGGCGCCGAGTCGGTCAGCATCCAGCCGCTGCGGGATCTCCTGACGGAGCTCAACACGGACAACGGAACTGCTCTGAACGGTGACATCCCCGCGATGAACGGTGGTGGGATGGGTGACCGGAACTGTTTCTCTGGGGATACGAAGCACTCTATCGGCTTCGCGTGGTGGGTGCCGATCGACCACGGCAACCAGATCCAGGGCGACAGCGTGTCATTCCGGCTCGGCCTCTACACCGAGCAGTGCCGCCACAACGACGGCAGCGGCATGAATAACGAGGGACTCGCGAACGAAACCGACGACGACGCGGAAACTCCCGTCTAATCGCCTGCGTTCGACTCACCCACTTGGAGCACGGCGGTTCGACTCCGCCGGTGGGCATCCCCGGGATGGGGAGCGCGGCCACCGACCGGTGGTCACGAGGAGGACACAACACATGTCAAACGACGACTTCGAACTCTCACGGCGGAAGGCGCTCGCCGCCCTCGGTAGCATCGGCGTGGCGTCGGCTGGGGCCGGACTCGGCACGTCCGCGTACTTCAGCGATCAGGAAACGTTCGAGAACAACCGGCTGGTGGCGGGCGAGCTGGATCTTCTGATGGACTGGGAGGAGCATTATTCCGACTGGTCCGACGACGAGAATGCGGATTTCGACGAGACGGGAACGAAATACGCGACCGACAACTATGCGAACGAGTCGGAGACAGGCGATTTCGAGGTGTTGATGACCGATCCCGCAACCGACGGCGACGATACCACCAATCCAGCGAACTACACCGCGTTCCCGCCAGGAGCGGATTCGCCACTGATCTGGGTGCCAGATGCCTATGTCGACGACTTCATGGCCAACACGTCGATCGAGGCGTTCCCCGACGACAATAACAACGGGATCGCCGAGTACCCGCGTGGGGATATGGTGGATAACAACCAGACAGCCTGTGATTTCCTCGCGGATGTGGGGAACGACGACGACGGGCTAGATCCCTCCGGACTCCGGACGGATAACGGCGACACGAACGACGGCGGAACTGGACTACCGCTGATCAACCTACAGGATGTGAAGCCGGGTGACTTCGGTGAGATCACGTTCAGCACGCATCTGTGTGATAATCCGGGCTACCTCTGGATGAACATGCCCGGAGGGCTGACCGAAAGCGAGAACGGTGTCACCGAGCCTGAGGCCGACGACCCTGACGAGGATGCTGGCGGGGAGTACCCCGAGGATGCGACGAATATCCCCGGCGAGCCGGAGTTGGCGGACGCTATCCAGACCGCAATCTGGTACGACAGTAACTGTAACAACCTCCACGACGGGGAGATCGAGCCGGTCGACATCATGGTCGTGGCGGACAAGTCCGGATCGATTGAGGAGGATCAGATGGATGCGCTGAAGATTGCGGGGAATTTCTTCGCCGAATCACTGCCGCAGGGCACGCTCCCCAACAGTACCGAACCAATCGCCAGAACCGGTTTGATCTCGTTCAGCGAGTCCGACCAAGCGGCCAGCAATGGGGCGCGCATTTCCCTCGAATCTCCACAAGAGACGCTCGGTCCCGTCGATCAGTTCCTCAACGGAAATGGTGACGGCATCATCGACCAACTCTTGCCGGACAGCGGTGATGGCAGCACGCCGATGCCTCATGCCTTGGACCTCGCCCGGGAAGTTCTCAATGCGGAAGGGAGACAGAATGCGAGCCAGTACATCCTGCTCGTCTCCGACGGAGCACCGGACTACAACTTCGAGAGCCAGTACGCCCTCCGAGACCCGGAAGAAAACGTCAGCCACATAGATAATGTGCCTATAACGGTCAGTGGTGGTTCCCAAACCGTCGATGAGGTCGTCACGGATCCGAACGGGAATCCCTACGTCTCCGACATCTTCCGTGACGGTACTCTCAACGATATGGAACAGGAGACGCGGCTGGTCGCGAGGGATATCGACACTGGGCCCCAGAATAACACGGTTCGGAACGGGAATCCGATCAGTGGCGAAGACGGTATCGATATCATCACCGTTGCGCTCCAGTCCCAGAACCTCACGCCGTCCGAGCAGAGCAACCTGAACAGTCTGATGGAGGCCGTGGCGACCAACACCGGGCTCAACTTCAAGCCTGGATTCACCGTGGCCGAACTCACCAATACGATCCAGGATATCCTCAACGCTATCCTAGTTCTGGAAGCGGAAGAGATCATCTTTCAGGGATCGCTCAGCGAGGCCGAGACGGTGCTGACGGACGGAAACGGGCTTCCTCTTGATGGTGATCCCGCAAGCACCGAGTTCGACGAGCAGAACGATCCCGACAGCGATCCGGATAGGGAGTGTTTCAGCGGCACTAACTGCTTCGGATTCGCGTGGTGGCTGCCGGTCGATCACGCCAACGAGCTACAGGGTGATTCGGCCTCGTTCGACCTCGGCTTCTACACCGAGCAGTGCCGCCACAACGATGGTAGCGGCATGAACAACGAGAACGTCGCGGCGAACGAGACCGACGCCTAGTCGGACCACCTCGCTCCCCATCCAACCCGCACTGGTCGTTCACGGGACGGCGGTTCGATTCCGCCGGCGGGCCTCTCAGATGCCGATCGACTCGCTCACTCGGCGGCGGATTCTCGCCGCGGTCGGGAGCGCCGGCGCTCTCTATCTCGGTGCGGACCGAGCCGGTGCCGCGCTCGGCCTCGATCCGATCGACATGAACCAGCGCACGGTGAACGGGACGTACGCGCAGTCGAACGAGTGGGGGAACTCGGACGACGCCCCACCGCTCATCGGACTCTCGTGGCGCGAGACGGTGAACGGCGCCGTCCAGGAGGAGACGGACCTCACAACGGACGGCGAGACCGGCGGCGTCGGTCTCGTGGTCGACGAAGCGGTGATGCCGGGTGACTCCGGATCGGTGACCATGCGGGCGCGGTTGCTCGAACGCGAGGACCAGGCGACCGCGAGCGCGGAACTGTACCTGCGATTCGTCCTCTCCACCGCCGCCGAGAACGGCATCGTCGAACCCGAGCGGACGGCGGGCGATACGACGTCGGGGGCCGACGCCGGCGAACTGGACGATGTTGCCGAGATCAGGATCTGGAAAGACGAGGGGTCGTTCGGCACCGGCGACGGCGAACTGACGTGGGGTGATGTGCCGGTCGTCGGGGATACGGAGATCACCGACGGGTGGCAGAGCATCGCAGACGTGGACGAGAGCGACGCGTTCGACGGCGGCTATCAGCTCTCACTCGGCGGCACGACCTGCTTGGACCCCACGAACGAGCCCGAGGTGTACGTGTCGTTCAAATGGGATATTCCGGAGACGCTGCCTTCGGGAGCGCCCGGTGACGATATCAACGTGATCCAGGGCGATTCGGCGACGTTCCAAATTTCCTTCGACCCACGTCCGTGTCCGGGGGACTAATCATGTCCAAACGCGGTGGTAATCGATCATTACTGGCCGAAGATTTCCCGGGTAAAACCGGCGCAGCCCGTCGATTTTCACCTCTCGATTCCCAATCCGCGCTTCGGGCCGATATGGGGCCGTTTCCCCTTCTTCAGGCTCCGCTTACCCGCACGTGGGTTGAATCAAAGCGGCGGATAACTAAGGTCGATACCGGACTCGATAGTAACGATGGATACGACGGGGGCGATCATCGGATGATGGCGTTACATCGGGGGACGCTCGGTACCGATGGGTTAGCATCGGGGGGGTGTCAGATATGGATCTGACGAGCGACCGAAGCACGCTCCGCCTAGCGATGAACGTACTCGGCGTGCTCGTGTTGATCGCCGTCGTGGCCCCGTTCATCGTCTACGCTGTGCCCAGCGTGATCGGTGCCGATCACGGGCTCGTCGTCCTCTCGGGCAGTATGGAGCCCAAGATGAGTCCCGGCGACGCGGTTATCGTCCGGGAAGTCCCGCCCTCTGCGATCGAAGAACAGGATATCATCACATTCCAGACCGGTAGCGAGACGCCCACAACCCACCGCGTGGTCGAGATTCGACAGACCGAGAACGGCGCCGAATACGTGACAAAGGGTGACGCCAACGAGGAGGCCGACCGGGAGCCTGTTCCACACAGTCGAGTGGTCGGCGAGGTCGTTCTGGTGATCCCGTTCCTTGGCCACGTCGTTCAGTTCGCCAATACGCAGTTCGGCTTCCTCGCGCTCGTGCTCACGCCCATGGTCCTGTTCGTGATTTCGGAGCTCTGGGAACTGGCGAAGTCGATCCGTGAGCCCGACACGCCCTCCGCGACGACAAGTGACGAGCCGTCGGTCACGGCGGCGTCAGCGACGGCCGCTGGCGCCGGTGCCGATATCGAGTCCGCTGCCGCTGGGGCGACCGGGGACACCGGCGAGGAGAGCGACAGCGACGGCTTCACACTCACTCGTTCGAGTCTCCAGCTGATCTTGATTCTGTTGGGGCTGTACGCCCCGTACAGCGGATACGTCGCGTACACGATTCGAGAGGCGTGGTCGATCGCCGCCGCGACCGCGACGGTGATCGCGCTTCTGTTCTGCCTCGTGATCTATCTGGCCAGTCGTGGATCGGGGGGTGACTCGGTGGAGACGGTGGCCCGATCGGTGGACGGCGTCGTCCGCCGCGGCGAACTCCCGGCACGGATCGGCGAGCGCACGACGATCCCGCTAGATTCGATCGAGTCGTTGGTCCAGATGGCGCTCGACCGCGACGACTGGGTCATCTACGACGAGGATGCGAACACGTACTACATGGCACAGGACGACGCGCTGTACCTGCACCGTGCCGCGCCCGAGACCGACGGCGGAACTGCGCCCGACGGCGAATCGTTCGAGGCAGACGACGACCGCCCGACTCCCAAGGCTTCGGAGGCAGGTGGTGAGGAGACGTGACTGACGGCCGCTCCCTCTCGCGCCGGAAGCTCCTGTGGGCGGTGGCTACCGTCGGAGCCGCGGCGTCGACTGGGAGCGGTGCAGCGGCCGTGTTGAGCGACTCCGAAGGTGGACTGCGCGGCGACGTTACCGCCGGAGTCGTGGATCTGACCACCGACCCCGAGTGGGGTAACGCCGACTCGTTGGGCACCATCTCGAAAGGCGATAGCGGTTCCAGATCGATCGACGTCTCGGTCACGAGCAATAGCAATCCGGCGTACGTCTGGTTTCGGACCGATTGCAAGCAGTGCGAGTCGATCGAAGGGAGCCTGTACGTTCGGTACGGCCTCGACACCGACGGCGATGGCGTCATCGATCGGGATCTTTCGGGCGGATACATCCCGCTCCGCGACGCCCGGGAGCAGTTCGGTGAAGGGTTCCACCTCGGCACCCTCTCGCCCGACGACGAGTGGGCGCTGATCGCCGAGTGGGAACTTCGAGATCACGTCGAAGACTCGACGCTTCCCCTGACCTTCGATTTCTACGCGACGCAGCGGCGACACGTCGAGAATCCGGATCAGGTCAGGCTCCCGTCTCACTGGTCATGTGAGGAGTGTGTGGTGCCCCAGTCGGAGGATGGCTTGATCAGCTGGGTGGCGTTTTGTGGGTCCGAGGCTCTCGAAACAGACTTCACTCCACAGCGGACTCAGCAAAATGAACCCGGTGACACGCTGCTCCTCGATACGGACGCGTACACGATTCCGGAGTTCGTCACTACCATCGCGATCAAATACGCCCAGACGATCGAAGTGTTCGACTACACTGGGCAGGACTCCGTCACCGTCGATATCGGAGAGAGGACCACCCACGAGCATCTGGGAGGTAACAACTACGAGAACACGGATCGTAGCAGCTCGAATTTCTGTGACGGTCAGGCCGGCTGTAAGTACGACTTCGGCAAGGGGTGGGCGGATTGTCAGGACGGAATCGTCGTTTCGGGAGATGCCGGTAACAGAACCCGGGGGAAGCAAGACCCCTCGTCAGCGATCGGCTCCGGAGGTGACCGCTGACTATGTCCCGTATCGACGAACCCGGCCTGGACTGGACGGCTGTGGTCACGCTCCTCGTCGTGTTCGCCGTCGTCGTCGCCGGCTCCGGTGGGGGAACGTACTCCGTGCTCTCCGACGTCGAGAACAACTCGGGCAACTTGGCGATCCAGCAGACGATTCAGAACGACCAGTACAGCATCGAGCGTGTCGACTGTGGCGCGATCGACGAGAAAAACGTCGAGGGCGTCACGCCGAATGCGGACGAGATGAGGAGCCTCAAGAGCTTCGACATTCCGGAGCGTGACGGCTGCGTGCGCATCTCCGTCTGGCTCTCGCCGTCCATGTTCACGTCTAACGACACGTCCGCCGAGGAGGCGATGATCGGCCACTGGCACGACAACGAGTGGCAGCTGCTCGAAACGAACATCACTCTTCGTAACGACTGGACCATCGAACTGACCACGTACACTGGTGAGTACAGTCCGTTCGCGGTGTTCGTGCCGAACGAGTCCAGTCCACAGCAGGTCACGATCTCGCAACCGTCGGACAACACGACCGTCGACAACGCGACTGCCGACAACACGACAGTCGGCAATGTGACTGCCGACAACACGACTGACACGACCGTCGACAACACGACCGTCGACACCCCGGAGAACGATACGAGCACCGACAAGAATCAGTCCGAACCGGCAGCGCCCGATGCCCCCCCGCAGAACGAGTCGGGGACTCCTGCCGGTGACGATCAGGGATCCGATGCCGCGCCAACCAGCGGCTCCAGCGATAGCAGCGGTGGGTCGAGCGGTAGCGGTGGCGAGGCTGGACGTGGATCGAGCGGTAGCGGTGGCGAGGCTGGACGTGGGTCGAGCGGATCTGGTGAGTCCGGTGAGTCCGGTGAGTCCGGTGAGTCCGGTGAATCCGGTGAGTCCGGTGAGTCCGGTGAATCTGGTGAGTCCGGTGAATCTGGTGCGTCCGGTGAGACTGGAAGTGAGTCGGGCGAATCTGGTGAGTCCGGTGAGTCCGGTGAATCTGGTGAGTCCGGTGAGTCCGGTGAATCTGGTGCGTCCGGTGAGACTGGAAGTGAGTCGGGCGAATCTGGTGAGTCCGGTGAGTCGGGCGAATCTGGTGAGTCCGGTGAGTCGGGCGAATCTGGTGAGTCCGGTGAGTCGGGCGAATCTGGTGAGTCCGGTGAATCCGGTGAATCTGGTGAGTCCGGTGAATCCGGTGAATCTGGTGAGTCCGGTGAATCCGGTGAATCCGGTGAATCTGGTGAATCCGGTGCGTCCGGTGAGACTGGAAGTGAGTCGGGCGAATCTGGTGAGTCGGGCGAATCTGGTGAGTCGGGCGAATCTGGTGAGTCGGGCGAATCTGGTGAGTCCGGTGAATCTGGTGAGTCCGGTGAATCCGGTGAATCCGGTGAATCTGGTGAGTCCGGTGCGACTGGAAGTGGGTCGGGCGAATCTGGTGAGTCCGGTGAGACTGGAAGTGGGTCGGGCGAATCTGGTGAGTCCGGTGAATCCGGTGAGTCCGGTGCCTCCGGTGAGACTGGAAGTGGGTCGGGCGAATCTGGTGAGTCCGGTGAATCCGGTGAGTCCGGTGCCTCCGGTGAGACTGGAAGTGGGTCGGGTGAATCTGGTGAATCTGGTGCGTCCGGTGAGGCTGGAAGTGGATCGGGTGAGTCTGGTAGCGGTGGCGAGTCCGGTAGCGGTGGCGAGGCTGGAAGTGGATCGGGTGAATCTGGTAGTGGTGGCGAGTCCGGTAGCGGTTCGGGTGGCTCGGGCGAATCCGGCGGTAGCAACGGTGAATCGAGTGGTTCCGGCGGAGAGGGTGGAGGTGGATCGAGCGGATCGACCGAGAGCAACGGTGGATCAGGCGGCTCCGGTGGGAGCCCAAGCGACGGTGCCCCGGAACCACAATGACGCGCGGTGAGTTCGAACTGAGACGCGTTGCCGGTCGCTGTCGACGACTCATCGGGAAACCGGCGAAACATCGGTTGCTGGCCCCACTCCTCACGACCGGATCGTGGCTGCTCAAACTCCCCGGACTGCGCCCGCGCGCTCCAAAGCGAAACGTCATCCTGGGGCTGACCTACCTCTATGCCCTGCTCGTTCTGGCGTCCGTTGGTTCCGTCTGACTGTCGTAACGCCTAATAGTCGAACACTCCTTTTTTCGACAATGAAAGTAGCACGAACGCAACGGAGGTGGAACCGTGGGGGTTGAAATAAAGGAGTCCGCCGTCCCGGACGCGGAGTTCGAGGAGATGAAGCAGTTCGTCTCGGACTATCTCGCCGCGAGTGTGGAAAACGAGGAGGATGGCGGGCGGATGCGATGGTATCCGTGGCACAGCGCCGAGTACCGATTCAATCACACGCTGAACGTGGTCGAACTCGCGACCGATATCGCTCGCCGGGAGGGCGCCGATCTCGACGTGGTTCGTGTGGCTGCGCTGTTTCACGACATCGCAAAGCTGGAAGCGGAGCAGGAACGCCACGCTGACGAGGGAGCGCGCGTCGCCCGCGAGTATCTCACCACGCGTGGCGACTATCCCCAGTCGTTCGTCGACCAGGTGACTCAATCCGTCCGCGAACACTCCTACCAGGGATCGCTCGACGACGTGTCACTGGAGACGCAGTGTCTCATCGAGGCTGACATCCTCGACAAAATCGGGGCGAATGGTGCCGTGTTGATGCTCCTGCGGATGGGGTACGAATCACGCACCCACATGGACGCTGGCGAGATGATCGATCGCGTTCTCGAACGCGGCCGTGACGCCGCCCGCCGGGTCGAGAGCGACGCCGCCGAGAGTGTTGCCCACCAGCGGCTGAAACGGGTGAAGTGGTTCCGTGAGTGGCTGGAAGCGGAAATCCCGGGCATCGAAGCACGGGATCAGGATGCGGACTCGGGTAACACGAGGTAGAATCGCCACGTCGGCGTCGACGCGTTCTTTGGGTCGCTAACTGGGTTCTGAGCCGGCCGGCTGTACGTCGATCGAGATGGTCGCCACTCCGGGGTGGCGACTGTCTCGAAACAGTTACAGCCGACAGTATCAGTCGTCGCCGGTCTGCACCGTGCCGGCGCCGACTTCCGCCCCGTCGACCGCCGACGCCGGTTCGGGCAGGTCGTTGCGCACGTCTTCGCGGCTCTCCTCGGCGATGACTTCGGCGTAAGCGTCGGGCATCACCTTCGTGAAGTTCCCTACTTCGCTACCCCAGTCGTCGAGTAGCGCTTGCGCGCGCTCGCTGTCGGTGTACTCGGCGTGGTTCTCGACCATCCGTCGCAGCATCGCCTCGTCCGACTCTTCGAGGTCGTCGTAGATGGTCACCATTCCCTTGTTGACACGGGACTCGAAGTCGCCGTCGGGGTCGTAGACGTAGGCGATCCCGCCGGACATCCCGGCCGCGAAGTTCCGCCCCGTCTGGCCGAGGACGGCGACGACGCCGCCGGTCATGTACTCACAGCCGTGATCGCCGACGCCTTCGACGACGGCTTTCACGCCGCTGTTGCGGACGGCGAAGCGTTCGCCGGCGAGGCCGTTGACGTAGAGTTCGCCCTGTGTGGCGCCGTACAGACAGACGTTGCCGACGAGGATGTTCTCCTCGGGCTCGTAGGCGGCTGTCTCGGGCGTCTGGACGATCACCTTGCCGCCCGAGAGTCCCTTGCCGACGTAGTCGTTGGCGGCGCCGACGAGTTCCATCGTCACGCCGTTCGCGAGGAAGGCGCCGAAGCTCTGGCCGGCGATACCGTCGAACGTACAGGAGATGGTGTCCTCGGGCAGACCGCTCTCACCGTAGCGCTGCGAGATACGGTTGGAGAGCATGGCGCCTACCGCGCGGTCACCGTTCGAGATGTCCCGTCGGAGGTGGATGGGCTCGCCCTCCTCGATGGCGTCCGAGGCCTTGCCGATCAGATCGCGGTCGAGGTGATCTTGCACGTCCGCGTGCTTCTGTTCGCGGATTTTGTGGCGTTCGCCGCCTTCGGGTTCGGCGATGATGGCCGAGAGGTCGAGATGTTTGGCCTTCGGATGGTCGGTTTCGACCTGTTCGAGGAGGCTCGGCCGGCCGATCATCTCGTCGACCGTCCGGAAGCCGAGTTCGGCCATGATTTCGCGCAGTTCCTGTGCGAGAAACGCCATGTAGTTGATGACGTGATCCGGCTGCCCGGTGAAGCGGTCGCGCAGATCTTCGTCCTGCGTGGCGACGCCCGTCGGGCAGTTGTTCGTGTGACAGATACGCGCCATCACGCAGCCGGAGGTGATGAGGCTGGAGGTGCCGAAGACGTACTCCTCGGCGCCCAGTAGCGCGGCGATAGCCACGTCGCGGCCCGTCATCATACCGCCGTCGGTAGAGATACGGATGCGGTCGCGCAGCCCCGTCGCGCGGAGCATCTGGTTGGCCTCGGCGAGGCCGAGCTCCCACGGCAGGCCGGCGTTCTTGATCGACGTCTTCGGTGACGCACCGGTGCCGCCGGAGTGACCTGAGATGTGGACCACGTCGGCGTTGGCCTTCGCGACGCCGGCGGCGATGGTGCCGATCCCCGCCTCGGCGACGAGTTTCACGTTGATGTCGGCCTCTGGATTGGCCGTCTTCAGGTCGTGAATCAGCTGTTTGAGGTCCTCGATGGAGTAGATGTCGTGGAGCGGCGGCGGTGAGATGAGGCCGACACCCGGCGTCGAGTAGCGGACGTGGGCGATCATCTCGTTGACCTTCTTCCCCGGGAGATGGCCGCCCTCGCCGGGCTTTGAGCCCTGCGCCATCTTGATCTGGATCTCTTCGGCGGAGGAGAGGTAGTTCGACGTGACGCCGAATCGGCCGGAGGCGACCTGCTTGATGTTACACTCCTTCTCGGTGCCGAACCGCTCGGGTGGTTCGCCGCCCTCGCCCGTGTTGGATTTCCCGCCAATGCGGTTCATCGCGATGGAGTTGGTTTCGTGTGCCTCCGGCGAGAGCGACCCGAGCGACATGGCGGCGGTCGAGAAGCGCTCGACGACCTCGTGGACCGGTTCTACTTCGTCGAGGGGGACGGAGTCACGGTCGCTGTCGAACTCCAAGAGGCCGCGAAGCGTCTGGAGGTTCTCCCGCTGGTCGTTGATCAGGTCGGCGAACTCCTGGTATTTCTCGTAGCTTCCGGAGCGGACCGCCTGCTGGAGCGTGCCGACCGTCTTCGGGTTCCACTTGTGGTGAATCCCGTTCGAACGGTGTTCGTACTCGCCCTGGCGTTCGAGTTCCGGGTCGGCGCCGTAGGCAACCGAGTGGCGCGTCAGGAGATCGTCTTCGAGTTCGGGAATGCCGATCCCTTCCGTCCGAATTTCCGTTCCCTCGAAGTACTCACGGACGAAATCGGAGGAGAGGCCGACCGCCTCGAAGATCTGGGCGCCCTGGTAGCTCTCGACGGTCGAAATGCCCATCTTCGCCATCGTCTTCAGGAGGCCGTCCTCGAGTGCCTCCTTGTAATGGGCGATGGCTTCGGCCTCGTCGGCGCCGTCCGGGCCGGCGACGATGTCGCCAATGCTCTGATAGGCGAGATAGGGGTTGACGGCGTCGGCGCCGTAGCCGACGAGCGTGGCCAGGTGGTGGACCTCGCGGGGATCCCCGGATTCGATCACGAGGCCGGCGTGGTTACGGAGGCCGTTCCGGACGAGGGCGTGGTGGACGCCACCGGTCGCGAGTAGGCTCGGGATCGGTACGCGGTCCGGCCCGGCGTTCCGATCGGAGAGGACGACGATGTCCGCGCCATCCTCGATGGCCTCGCGGGCGTCCCGTCGCAGGCTCTCGACGGCCGTTTCGAGGTCGCTCCCCTTCTCGTAGGTCATGTCGACGACGGCCGAATCGAACTCGCCGTCGAGCGCCTTGATCTCTTCCGTCTGGGCGTCGGTCAGTACCGGCGAGTCGACGACGAGTTGCCGAGCGTGTTCCGGCGTCTCGTCGAGGAGGTTGCGCTGCGGGCCGAGTCGGGACTCCAGACTCGTCACTAGTTCCTCGCGGATGTAGTCGATCGGCGGATTCGACACCTGAGCGAACAGCTGTTTGAAGTAGGTGAACAGCGGCCGGTTGAAATCGGAGAGTACCGACAGCGGCGTGTCGTCACCCATCGAGCCGACGGGATCTTTCCCCTCCTTGGCCATCGGCTCGATGAGGTGGTCCAGCTGGTCGTACGTGTAGCCGAACGCGACCTGCTGGGCACGAAGCGAGTCGACCGCCTCTCGGGGTTCGTAGTCGGTTTCGGCGGTTTCGTCGAGATGCCGCTGCTCTCGTTCGACCCACTCACCGTACTTCTCGTCGGTGAGGTCGGCGAACACCTCGTCGTCGGGGACGACCTCGCCTCGTTCGGGGTCGGCGACGAGCAACTGACCGGGCTGGAGCCGGTGGCGTTCCTCGATGTCTACGGGATCGATATCGAGCGCGCCTGCCTCGCTGGCCATGATGAGGCGCCCGTTTTTCGTCACGTCGTACCGGCAGGGACGGAGCCCGTTGCGGTCGAGTGCGGCGGCGACCTGTTCGCCGTCGGTTCCGACGACGAGTGCCGGACCGTCCCACGGTTCGACGAGGCTCGCGTGGTAGTCGTAGAAGTCCTTGCGCTCCTGGCTCATCTCGTCGTTCTTCCGGAACGCCTCGGGGATGAGCATCCGGAGGGCGTGTGGGAGGTCCCTGCCGCCCTGTACGAGGAGTTCGAGCGCGTTGTCGACCGACGCGGTGTCGGACTGGTTCGGGTCGTTGATGATCGGCTTCAGCGTGTCGATGTCGTCACCGAAGTCGGGGTGTTCGAGGTCCGTCTCGCGGGCCCGCATCCAGTTGATGTTCCCGCGGATGGTGTTGAACTCGCCGTTGTGGATGATGTTCCGGTACGGGTGGGCGAGATGCCACGCGCCGAGCGTGTTCGTCGAGAAACGGGCGTGGACCAACACGAGCGTCGACTTGACACGCTCGTCGACGAGGTCGGGGTAGTAGGTCGGCAGCTGCGTCGCTTTGAGCAGTCCCTTGTAGACGAGCGTCTTGCGGTCGAGCGAGCAGATGTAGAACCGGCCAGCACCGGCCGAATCGAGTTCATCGATGGCGTTCTCGACGGCCCGGCGGGCGACGTAGAGCGCGCGGTCGAACGCGTCGTCACCCATCCCTTCGGTCGGCTGGACGAACGGCTGGTAGACGTTGGGCTCGGAGTCGAGCGCCGTCTGCCCGAGTTCGGCGTTGTCGGTGGGCACGTTCCGCCAGTGGAACACGTCGAGCCCGTGTTCGGCCAGCGTCCGCTCGAAGATGGTCATGAGTCCCTGCCGGGCCGCGCCGTCTTGGGGCATGAACACCGAGCCGACGGCGTACGTGTCGGGGAGATCGGTGTCGACCACGGCGTTGAAGAACTCGTCCGGTCGCTGGATCATGATGCCGGCACCGTCGCCGGTGGCCTCCTCGGCACCCGTCGTTCCGCGATGTTCGAGATTGATGAGCAGGTCGATACCGTCGGCGACCGTCTCGTGGGAGTCGCCGCCCTCGAGGTCGAGAACGACACCTACGCCACAGTTCGATCGCTCGTCGGTGGGGTCAGCCAGCCCCCGCTGATCGGCGTGGGCGTCTCTCCGCGGCTTGGTCATAACCCCCCCTTCTATGTTCCCACTTATCAGCCTGTCCCTGTTACCGTAAGGCTTCATTAGTCACATACAAGGTAATATATATCATACTAAGCCGGTCCAAGGCCTTAGCGAATTTGTATAATGATTAATTCTCCACCCTGTCTGCCGGACTCGGAACACGTTTGTCGACTCACGAGCACCGAAATTCGCTCACCGTGGTATTTCGGTCGTTTCGCCGCGACGCTCAGTACGACTTGGCGAAGTAGGCCGTCTCGACCGCCTCGTCGTCACAGAGGGCACACGTCTCGCCCTCGTGGATCGGTTCGGTGTCGCTCTTCGTGGAACGTGGTTCCTCGCCACCCTCGAAGGGGACGAGGACGATCTCGGCTGCGATCTGGTCTTTGATCTCCGCTTCGCACTCCTCGTCGCCACACCACGGCGCCTTCACGTAGCCCCCGTGCTGACCGATGGTGCCCAGAATCGTCGCGCGGTCGGACGCCTCTCGGACGCTCCCCTCCAGATTCTCCTCGGCGGCGGCGTAGAGTTTGGCGTACACCGTCTCGAGATGGTCGTGGACGGTGTCGACGATGCCCGCTCGGTCCTCGTTCACGGACTCGCCGTCCGGCCGGTGGACGAGCGTCGCCGCCTCCTCCTCGACCTCGTTGGGGCCGACTTCGATGCGGAGGGGGACACCCTTGAGCTCCCACTCGTTGAATTTGAAGCCGGGATTTCGCTCGTCGCGGTCGTCGAGTTCGACGCGGACGCCCGCCTCGCGGAGGTCGGCGGCGATGCCCTCGGCGTAGTCGAGCACGTCCGCTTTGGTTTCTTCCTGCCAGATCGGGACGATCACGACCTGTTCGGGGGCGACCGCTGGCGGCAGCACGAGCCCCTGATCGTCGCTGTGGGTCATGATGAGCGCGCCGAGTGCCCGCCACGACAGTCCCCACGATGTGGTGTGGGCGACGCGTTCTTCCTCGTCCTCGTCGGTGTAGGTGATGTCGAACGCCTCGGCGAAGCTCTGACCGAGGTAGTGACTCGTGGCGCCCTGGACGGACTTGCCGTCGGGCATCAGCGCCTCGACGGTCGTCGTCGTGTCCGCGCCGGGGAACTTGTCGTGTTCCGGCTTCTTCCCCCGCAGGACCGGAATGGCGAGGACGTCCTCGTACACCTCCTCGTACTGGTCGAGGCGGGTCGTCGTCTCGGACCACGCGTCGTCCTCGCTCGCGTGCGCGGTGTGACCTTCCTGCCAGAGGAACTCCTTGGTTCGGAAGAAGGGCTTAGTCTCGGTGGCCTCCCACCGGATTACGCTACACCACTGGTTGACACGCAGGGGGAGGTCGCGGTAGCTCCGAATCCACCGACTCAGATACGGTGCGATGATGCTCTCACTGGTCGGGCGGACGGCGAGGCGCTCCTCCAGTTCCTCGTAGCCGCCCTGGGTCACCCACGCCACCTCGGGGTCGAACCCCTCGACCACGTCTTTCTCCCGTTCCAGGTACGACTCCGGGATGAGCATCGGGAAGTACGCGTTCTGGACGCCCGTCGCCTTGAATCGGCCGTCGAGTTCGTTCTGGACGGCCTCCCAGAGCGCGTACCCGCGCGGGCGCGTCACGATGAAGCCACTCATGCCTTCGGGGCCGTAGTTCGCGAGGCCGGCCTTCTGGACGACTTCGGCGTACCACTCGCCGGTGCTGTGTTCTTTCGACTCGGTGATCCCGAGTTCCTGATCCTGATCGTCGCTCATTACCGGGAGGTGACGGAGATGCGGCTTAAGAGTGTTCGTTGTGACTGTTTACCGCTGGTTCGCCGCCCGGTTCCGGCGAACCAGCGGCGTCGACTCACGACGAACACGATCACACGTGCGGAGCGCCGCTACGCCTTCGCTTTGCACTCGTCCGCGTACGCGTCGGCCAACCGCGTCGGCTCCGGGAGTTTGTACCCCGCACACAGTCGCTCCACGAGGTCGACCGTCGTCTCGGCGCCTACCCGGTGGCCGGGGCTGACGTAGAGTGGGTTGATGACCGGATTCGACTCGTACTGCCGGGACTGATAGGCGTAGCCGAGGACGGTCCCCTCGGGGGCCTCGACCCGTTCGTTCGCGACGACCGGTGCCCGCCAGCCCTCGGGACGACCGTCCACGTCGCCCTCGACCCGGCCACAGAGGAGGTTCTTCGCGACGCCGACGCTCGGCACGTCGAGGACGACGCCGAGGTGGGTGGCGAGGCCGGCCTGCCGGAAGTGGATGCGACCGCTGCCGTCGAAGACGACGAGGTCCGGCTCGACCGAGAGCGTCGCGAACGCGTCGAGGATCGGCCCGCCTTCGCGGAAAGAGAGGAGTCCGGGGATGTAGGGTACGGCGAGGTCGGTCACGGCGTGTGTGCGCTCGATCACCTCGCCGCCGCGCAGGCAGACGACGGCGCTGACCGCCCGGTCGTCATCGAGGAAGGCCTGATCCACGCCGGCGACGATGGGCCGGTCCCCGACCAGCGAGGCGTCGCGGCCGACCGAGACGGCCGCGGGTTCGAACTCCACGTCGTCGACGAACGTCGCGGCGGCGGCCACCTCGCGCTGGAGCGCCTCCATCTCCTCGCGGGACTGGGAGGCGTCGGGGACGAACTCGGGACGGACGGGCGTCATGGTCAGCGGCGGCGGCCGGGACCACCTGGGCCGCCGGGACCACCCGGACCGCCGGGGCCGCCGGGGCCGCCACCCCCGCCGAACGTCAACCGGTCGGGCACCCGCCGCGGTTGCTTGATCCGCTTGCCGTACGCCAGCCCGATGACGAGGCCGATCAGGTGGGCGAGGTGGGCGACGTTGCCCTGATTGGCCGCCGACGCGGTCTGTGGCTGGAGGAAAAAGAGGACCGAGATGACGGCGAACGCGGCGGTGAACAGCCAGAGCGGGATGGGGATGATGAAGTAGAGGTAGATGCGGAGCTTGGGGTTGAGGACGGTCAACACGCCGAGGACGGCGAAGATGGCGCCGCTGGCCCCGACCACCGAGACGCCCGTGCTCCCGAGGGCGATGCTGGCGACGACGAAGCCGAGGCCGGCGAGGACGCCGCTCGCGATGAACAGGGCCGCGAAGCGTTTCGACCCGGTGTAGCGTTCGACGAGCGGGCCGAAGAAGTACAACACGATGCTGTTGCCGGCGATGTGGTAGAGGCCGCCGTGGGCGAAGATGGAGGTGACCCACGTCCAGACGTAGAGCAGTCGGTCCGACCGCAGGACGAAGAGCGTCTCCATCGCGCCTCGTCCCAGCAGTCCGCCGACGAGAAACTGGAGCGCGAAGGTGATCCACATGAGCGCGAGAAACAGGTACGCGACGTTGCCACGGAAGTAGCCGAGGACACCGCCAGTACCGGTGAGTTCGTCGACTCCCGGGATGCGGTCACCGAGACTCCGACTCTCGCCCGCGTCGCGAACGCTGTCGTCGAAGCCGCTGTCGAAGACGCCGTCCGGGTCGTTCCACTCGTTCAGACCGGGACAGTCGTGGTTCTCGGGCAACCGGTGTTCCGCACAGAACGTGCCGCCGCAGCGCCGACACTGGTACGGCAGGTTCTCGTGACTGCCGCACTCGTCGCACTGAGCCATTATCCCTGCATAACGGGGGCGCCGATAAAAAGGGGTGCGTTCGCCGACGGTGCGGTCCGGCTATCGATGCGTCGATCCGCCGCCCGGCGACTCCTCGTCGTCGTAGTTGGCGGGGACGACCGTCACGTGGTGGAGTCCAGGGTGAGTGTCGCTCATGCGAGAAGCCACGTGACGGTCGTGCAAAAGATTACCCATGCGCATAACACATGGGACGGGCGCGCGGGCATAACCGACGGGAATGGCCGACGGTCGGCGCGACTGCGAGTCGCCCGCGCCTCGGCGGATCGGTGCGAGCCGTGTCCGGTGCGGCGACGATGTCGCGTCGGAAGACGGTTGCAGTACTGTCAGGCGAACTTTTCGTCGTAGAGGTCGAGCGCGTGTTCGATGGCGTCTTTCGCGGCGGCCTTGTCCTCCCAGCCCAGCGTCTCGACTTCCTTGCCCTCTTCGAGGTTCTTGTAGGTCGAGAAGAACTCGTCGATCTCGTCGATGGTCTGCTGGGGGATGTCGTCGAGGTCCCCGATGTGGTCGAACCGCGGATCTTCGGTCGGGACCGCGATGACCTTATCGTCCTGCTCGCCGTCGTCGTCCATCTTCATCAGGGCGACGGGGCGGGCTTCGACGATGCAGCCGGGGAACGTTTGGTCTTCGACGAGCACCAGCACGTCGAACGGGTCCTCGTCGTCGTAGTACGACTGCGGGATGAACCCGTAGTCGTACGGGTAGTGGACGTTGCTGTGGAGGACGCGGTCGAGGACGACGCCGGGCACGTCCTTGTCGTACTCGTACTTGTTACGCTCGCCTTTGAGACACTCGACGACGGCGTGGATGGTCTCGGGCGGGTTCGGGCCGGACTCCAGATCGGTCCACAGGTTCACCATACTGATACGACGGCCGAACCGCCAAATAGGCCTTTCGGGATGTGCCGAACACGAATGAAAAAGTACATGAACGGCCGCTCCTGAGGTGAGATGACTGATACGAACGGTCGACCGGGCCCGCCGGTCGGCCGTCCTGTACCGGGCACGCGACGAGCCAGACGGGACGACCGGGCAGTCGTCACCGCGATACGTCGGCCAGAACTGGTTCGATGAGCGATATATCTCGAATAATTAACGTCACATTCTTACGTTTTGAGGGCTGAGGGGGGCGCTGAAGGACGAGTTGAGAAGTGTTAAATATCCCGGTGACATTTTGATAGGTATGTCAGAGGCACAAACAGTCAGCAGCAGTCCCGGCATCGTTCGCGATCTCACCGCCTTCCAGCACAACATCCTCGTCATCCTCTCGGAAGAGCCGATGTACGGCCTGGCAATCAAACGCCAGCTCGAGGAGTACTACGGAACCGAAGTGAACCACGGCCGCCTGTATCCCAACCTCGACAACCTCGTCGAGATGGACCTCGTCGAGAAAAGCGAACTCGACAAGCGGACGAATCAGTACGAACTGACCGACGACGGCCACGAAGCGGTGCTCAACCGCATGGAGTGGGTCCTCTCGAAGTTCGTGACGGACGACGACCGCGCCGAGTCGGTTCGCGACCTCATCGACGCGCAGCAGTAACGTCGGGCATCGCCGTTTCCGTCGCCGCAAAGACGTGTTCGAGCGACTGCATCACGACGTCGCGCTCGTTCTCGCTCGGCCACGCGTTCCGCGGGTAGTACTCCGTCAGGAACTCCTGTAGCTCCTCGACGCTCGCCGTCTCTACCCGCCGCGCGTAGTGGTTGTCCATGAAGTCGGCGAACGCGCGGGCGTTCGCGGCGTGTGTCTCACCCGCACGCTCGGCCACCCGTTCGACGACCTCGGCGTTGTGGGCCGCCACCGTCTTCCACGAGTCGGGGTCGCCGCTGCCGGAGAGTGGCACTTCGACCGCCCGATCCGTCTCCTCGATCCGATCCATCCGTACCGTCCCTCCGTCCAGCCATTCCGCCGGGTGGAGAACGAGCGTGTCGTCGCTTTCGCGGACGCGCGCGGTGAAATCGTATTCGTCGAGCCGTTCGTCCCGGTCGCGTTCGTAGGCGGCCGCTTCGGCGTCGTCGACCGCCCGACGGGCCAGTCGGGTCAGCCGCTCCGCCGCGTCCACGACCTCGCGTGGCAGATCAGACATCGTCGAGCGCCTCGTTCGCCAGTTCGTCGGCGCGGTCGTTTATCTCCCGCGGTACGTGTTCCAGCGACCAGCGATCGAACGATTCGAGCAGTTCCCGCGCCTGTACTCGCCGCTCGCGAAGTCCCGGATCGTTCGTGTTCCACGCGCCACGAACCTGCTTGACGATCAACTCCGAGTCACCCCGCACGTCAACTTCGTCGAAGCCGTGGTCCCGTGCGACTTCGAGCCCCCGGATCAACGCCTCGTACTCCGCGCGGTTGTTCGTCGTTTCGCCGATAGTCTCGCCACCCTCGTCGACGATGCCGTCGCCCGAGACGATGACCCACCCGACCGCCCCTGGACCGGGATTGCCACGACTCGCTCCGTCGAAGTAGACGTGAGCGCGGCCGCCCGCCTCGGAGAGTAACGCAGTCAGATCGGCGGGACGTGCGCCCTGCACGACCACGGTATCGTCGTAGGCAACGGCGACCGCATCGCCGCGTTCGGCGCGCCAGCGCTCGTGGTCCGTGTTGCCCGGCTCGATTTCGACGCCGGCCGTTTCGAGTCGCTGTCGGGCGATCGCTGGATCGCAGTCGATAGTCGGCATCGACGGTTCTTCGTCGGACCGACTCATAAGGCCCCGTGTAACCGTTCGCTGGTGAGGTGGATCGGCAGGTCGCCTCGGCGAGCGGACACACCCGTCTGCCTCCGACTTCGGTGCCGTTTTCGGCTCGTGTCGCCACCTGCCGACGATGGACGCCGCCCTCCCTCCGCACGACCGCGCCACCCACGCCGTTTCGTTCGACGACGACCGCCGTGTCACCTACACCGAGTACGGCGATCCCACGGGTCGACCGGTCCTGTTTCTCCACGGGACTCCGGGCTCCCGCCGCCTCGGTCGACTGTTCGATGCCCCCGCTCGCCGCGACGGGGTCCGGATCCTCGCCATCGATCGCCCCGGATACGGTCGCTCGTCGCCGTGGCCCGTTCGCGACCTGTCCACGATCGGGGCGGTCGTCGCTCCCGTCCTCGACGACGCCGGCGCCTCCCGCGTCGGCGTCGTCGGCTTCTCCGGCGGCGGCCCTCACGCGCTCGCCCTCGCTGCGGTCCGGCCCGACAGCGTTACCTCCGTCGACGTGGTGTCGGGGGCGACGCCGCCGTCGCTCCCCCCGTCCACACCGCCGATGCAACGGCTCCTCGGACGACTGGCGTCGGCGACACCGTGCGCCCTGCGGGGGCTCTTTCGCGGGCAGGCGTGGCTCGCCGATCGCCTCCCTCCGGTGATCGTCGTTTCACAGTACACCACGGCCGACGGGCGGGCCACGCTCCCCGACGACGTGACCGCGCTCGTGGCCCGTGATTTCGTCGAGGCGTTCGCACGCACCTGCCGAGGTGCGGTCACGGAACTCGACTTGCTGGCGTCGCCGTGGTCGCTCTCACTCGACGCCGTCGACCCCCCGGTCCGACTCTGGCACGGCGCCCGCGACACGAACGTCCCCGTCGCTGGTGTTCGGGCGCTCCGCGACCGCCTGCCCGACGCCCAGTGTACCGTCTTCGAAGGCACGGACCACCTGACCACTCTGTGGCGCTGTCGGGACGCCATCGTGGGCCGACACGCCGACTGATAGGGATTATCGTAACTGTCCGTGGATTCTCGCCGGACCGTCACGGCGAGAATCTATGATGACTTCCGATAATCCCTATGACGACCGGTACCGCGGTGGCTGTGTGCCGATGTCGTCGCGGTGTCCGACCGCACGACGGCCACCCGGTTTCGACCAAGGATTTAAGTAACCACAAGCTACGACTATATAAACGCGATGACACGGCCCACCCGCCAGCGAGAAGACCGGACGCGATGGCAGGGCGAGGAGGAGGAAGCCGACGAGGACGTCGATCTCGACGATCTCGATCCGGAAGACCTCGTCAGGACGGCCGACGGCGAACTGATTCACGAAGAGACCGGGCTCATCATCGAGGAAGAACAGATCGACCCGGGCCCGGAGTGGCGGGCGTTCAACCACCAGGAACGGCAGGAGAAATCGCGGGTGGGGGCTCCGACCACCCAGACGATGCACGACAAGGGGCTGACGACGACCATCGACTGGAAGGACAAAGACGCCTACGGGCGCTCTATCTCTTCGCGGAAGCGCTCGCAGATGCACCGCCTGCGCAAGTGGCAAGAGCGGATTCGGACGAAGGACGCGGGCGAGCGCAACCTGCAGTTCGCGCTGAGCGAAATCGACCGGATGGCGTCCGCGCTGGGCGTGCCGCGGTCCGTGCGTGAGGTCGCCTCCGTGATCTACCGGCGCGCGCTCAACGAGGACCTCATCCGCGGGCGCTCCATCGAGGGCGTCGCCACCGCCGCACTCTATGCCGCCTGTCGGAAGGAGGGCATCCCTCGCTCGCTGGAGGAGATTTCGGAGGTATCACGGGTCGAACGAAAGGAGATCGGCCGCACCTACCGCTACATCTCTCAAGAACTCGGGCTGGAGATGAAGCCCGTCGACCCCAAGAAGTACGTCCCCCGGTTCTGCTCGGAACTCGACCTGAGCGAGGAGGTGCAGGCGAAGGCCAACGAGATCATCGAGACGACGGCGGAGAAGGGCCTGCTCTCCGGCAAGTCGCCCACCGGCTACGCGGCCGCGGCCATCTACGCCGCCTCCCTGCTCTGTAACGAGAAGAAGACCCAGCGCGAGGTGGCCGACGTGGCTCAGGTGACCGAAGTCACCATCCGCAACCGGTATCAAGAACAGATCGAAGCGATGGGTATCCACAGCTAGCGCGACAGGTTCAAATCCCGGCCGGCGCTATCGCCTCCATGCGCCTCGACGAGTTTATCGACATCGAGGCCAACGAACGCGCCGAGCGACGGCGCCTCGCGAAAGAGAAGTCCTACGACATCCTCGATCACGTCGAGAGCGTCGCCGACCGGATCGAACAGTCCGTCTCCGGCGACGCCATCGTCGGGAGTGTCTCGCCTTCGATTTTCGTCGGCCGCTCCGACTACCCGAACGTCTCGACCGGTATCCTCTCGCCCGTCGGCAACGAGGGCGACGCCGCCCGCTTCGCCACCAGTGGCGCGTGGTACGAGGAGGGCGTCGACCTGGACGAGGTGTTCCGCCGCCGAACCAGCCTGCTCAACTCCCGGCGGTCGTCGCCGGTCGACGTCCACGACACGTGGGACGGGTTCGTCGGCGTCGGTCGCGAAGTCGCCATCGCCGACCGCCCCGTCGATGTCGAGATCGGGTTGGACGGCGATCCGACGGTCCAGTTCGACGCCGACGGCGCCTCGCCACCGACCGGGCCGAGCGCCCCCGCCCGTTCCGCCTCGCTGGGCGAGAATCCGCATGTCCCCCGACCGGTGGAGAAGACGCTCGAAGACGACGACTGGCGCGCCGAGGGAGCGATCAACTACCTCTACCGCCGCGGCTTCGACGTGTACGAGGTGAACACCATCCTCTCGGCCGGAGCGCTGGGGCAGCGTGAGAACCGCCGTCTCGTCCCGACACGCTGGTCGATCACCGCCGTCGACGACACCGTCGGTCAGTTCCTTCGGGGGGCGCTCCGGGACGCGGCGAGCATCGACGAGGTGGAGATTCACCGCAACGACTTTCTTGGCAACGCCTACTGGGTCGTCCTCGCGCCCGGCCAGTGGGAGTACGAACTCGTCGAACTGAAGGCGCCGGGGAGCGTCTGGAACCCCGATCCGGAGGCAGGGATGTGGCTCGCCGCTGACCGGGAGGGCTACGAGGGCCGCACCGGCTACGTCGAGGAGACGGCGGGCGCCTACCACGCCGCCCGCCTCGCCGTCCTCGAACACCTCGACGACCGGGGCCGCCAGGCGAAATGTCTCGTCATCCGGCACGTCTCCGACGACTACTGGGGACCGGCAGGCGTCTGGCAGGTTCGCGAGGGTGTTCGCCACGCTTTCGAGGGCGACCACGCCACGGCAGAGACGCTCGCCGACGCGGTTCGGGGCGTCGTCGACTACGTGCCCACGTCGATGGCGGCCTTGCGTCGGAAATCCGCGATGGTCGCGGGGTTGCAGACGACGCTGACCGAGTTCTAGAGCGCCGCGTACGCCGCGTCGACCATCGCACCCGTCTCGGCGACGATGTCGGCCATCTCCTCGTCGTCGGGCGCCATGTCGAGCAGGCGGCCGATCCGCATGATGCTGACGTGGTAGACGGTCTGGACGCCCGGTTCCTCCTCCCAGACGACGACGTTACAGGGCATGAGCGCGCCCACGCGTCCGTCGCTGGCGTCGAGGACCCGGTCGGCCATCGTGGGATTGCACGCGCCGAGGACGTAGTAGGGGTCGCGGCCGGCGTCGATCTTCTCGTTCAGCATCTCCGACACCGAGAACTCCACGGGTACCCCGAAACCCGCGGCCTCGAACGTCTCGCGAACGTGTTCGACTGCCGCCTCGTGCTCCATCTCCAGTGTCGCACGCTGTTCGCCGATGTCGGTGGCTTCGATGGTCGCGGGATCGATAGGCAGTGCCATACGCCCCGATACGCCTCGCGGCCGGATAAATCAGACCGTGTGAACCGGTACCGACGACTCTTGGACGACCCGGCGAGCGGTGTTCCCGACGAGTGGCTTGTCCGGGTCGCGCTTGCCGTGTTTGCCGAGGGCGATCAGGTCGGCGCCGTGCTCTTCGGCGTAGTCGACGATGGCCTCGTCGGCGATGCCCGTGACGACGGCCGTCTCGCACTCGACGCCCGCGTCCTCGGCCATCTCGCGAATCTCGTCGGCGAGCTTTTCGCCCTTCGATCGGATGCGCTCTTTCGTCTCCGCGATGTCGCTCGGCACCGCCACGTAGTCGGCGTCGCCCATGTCGATCACGTAGAGTGCCGTGATCGTCCCCCCGGTGTCGGCGACGAGGTCGATGGCGTGTTCGGCCGCCCGTTTCGCTGCCTTGCTTCCGTCGGTCGGTACGAGGACGTGTTGGAACGTAGCCATGAGTTTCGAGACGGTGCTCTCCGACATAAAGCCTCACCGAGATTACAGGGGGATGGGAAGCCACGACAGCGCTCGAACGACTGTCGCCGTCGGGACCAGTGGCGGATGCAGGACTAGCCAATCCAGCAAGGCGAGACCGGCTCCGTGGGCGACAACCGAGGGGAGGATCGAGGCACTCCGGTAGTCGACGGCGCCGAAGAGCACGTCCGTCGGCGCCGATAGCAGGAGTTCGACGGGCGGCTTGTGGATGTGGTGGAAGGCGTAGACGACGGGGCTGATGAAGACGCTCTTAAATCCGAGTTCCCGGACGCCGACACAGAGCAGTCCCCGGTAGTAGGTTTCGGCCGCCGCAGCGACGACGAACTGCGCGATGGCGTGTGGGAGGAAGACGGCGAGGGCCGTGTTGGTCGCCCACATCGGGTAGTACGCACGGATCGTCGGGAGCGAGGAGCCGACGACATAAAAGGGGACGACGAAAAGCGCCAGCACGACGGTGTTGCGGAGCGCGCGTCGGTCGACTCGCCATCCCAGGTCGCGGCCACGAGCGAGCGCCAGCGCACCCGGGAGACAGATAAACACCACCACGTCGCGGACGAGGCGCGCGTCGAGACGCGCGGGCGGGACGCGCCAGAGTGACCAGAGGGCGCCGAGACAGAGCCCGGCGAGAAGCGACGTTCGCACCCAGGAGAGCCGAGGGGGGCGCATCTCGTAGAGATTATCCTCCGTCGTGATAGCTCCTCGCCGTCACGGTGTGGCTGCCCCACTCATACTGTCGGCTGTAACCGTTCCAAGACATTCCCCACCCCGGGATGAGGACTGTCTTGATTGACTTACAGCCGACAGCATCACTCTTCGGCGGTGGGGATCGGGCCGGTCCCGATCTCCGTCCGCACCTCGGAGAGGAAGGTCTGCCGGGTGTCGAAGTAGGTCTCGTCGACGGCATCGAGAACCGAGTCGAGGGTCCGCGGGCCCTCGGGCGTCCGGATCGTCGCGTTACCTTCCTTCGCTCGCACGCCGCTCGCTTCCTGTGGCCACGTGAGCCGGGACGCCACCCGTGCGAGTGGCGCGCCCTCGACCGGTTCGCCCTCGCCGAGTTCCACCGCGGGTTCCGCCTCGTCGTCCGTGTCCTCGCTCATGCGCGGCGATACTGCCCCCCGCGAGTTAACGTCTTCGAACCAGTCGGATCGCGATCCCGTCGATTGCGCCGTCACACGCCCGTCTGACGTAGGGTTTTGTGTGAGGCGGGTGTAGCCCTGACCATGACCAGTCTCGGGGAGGTCTACCACGGGGACGACCGGAGCGGCCCGAGTCTCCGGCAGATCTACGCGGGTTCGACTCTGTTCGTCGTCGGTATCGTCCTCGTCGTCGCGGGCATCGTCGTCGCCACGACCGACGTACTACTCGGCGGCGGAACGACGCTCTTTCAGGTTCGGGAGTACGGCGGCATCCTCGCCGGCCTCGGCGTCCCCGCCGTCTTCCTCGGCATCTCGGCAGTTCTGCCGGCCGAGCGATCGACGCGTGCCGCCGCGGGCATCGGCGCCAGCGTCGCCGTCCTCGGTGTCGCGCTCTTCGCACACGCCTACCCCTGCCGGTGGTCCGGCGCCAACTGCGCGCCCGGTATGGTCGATCTGACCCTGCCCACCGTCGGCGTCTACTTCCTCGGCGCGCTCACGACCTTCTGGTGTCTCTTCGTCGGCATCGCCAACTTCAAAACGCGGAACGACCCCGGCGGCACCGTCACCATGGAGGTCACGCGGCAAGGTGAGACGAAGGTGATCGAAGTCGACCGCTCGAAGGCGCGCGGGAGCGTCGGCCTCGGTGGGAGCAGTTCCACCCCGACGGCGAGCGTCGGCGCACAGGTGAGCGACGGCGGGAGCGACGACGACGGCATCCGCGAGGTGGCGTCGGTCTCCTCGAACGGCTCACCGACTGCCGGCGGCGGCAATCGATCGACCGGCGGCGCCACGGCCACTGCGTCCGGCGGTGGGAGCGAAGTCTGGAAGTCGACGACGGCGACGGACGCGACGACCGACAACGCCGACCGCTACTGCGGCAACTGCGAACACTTCGAGTACGTTCGCACCGAACGCGGCATCCAGCCCTACTGTGGCTTCCACGACGGCGTCATGGCCGACATGGATGCCTGCGAGGACTGGAGCGAGCGATAGGGTCGGCGTCAGCCGACGACGATCCGGATGCGGTCCCCTTCCTGCAGGATGTACGTCGACGGCTCGACCGACGAGCCGTCGACTTCGACCATCGCCGTCTCGTCCGGATCGTCGCCGTAGGTCTCCTCGCCAACAGTCACCGTCTCCTCGGTCACTTCGAAGCCGAGACTCGCCATCGCCCACTGGAGCGTCACGCCCTTCGCGTGGACGTGCCACTGGGAGCCGTCACCGCTCTCGAAGTGGAAGGCGTCGACGCCCGTCGACTGGTACTGGAACGCCTGCCGACTGAAATCGACCGTCTGGTTCTCGACGACCACCTCGATGGTTCCGTGGTAGTGGACGCTTCCGACATCGCGGGGCTCGATCGCCCGGTTCGCGCCGTCGCTGCCCATGAGGGTCGCGTACCCCACCACCCCCGCTGCGAGGAGGATGACGACGCCGAGAGCGACCATCCGGAGACTGATGCCACCGTCGTCGTCGTCGTCGACGCCGAGCCGCCGTCGGTCGATCGGGCTGAGTTCGTCCGCGTGTGTCGCTTCGAGATGCGCCAGGTGGGCGTCCTCGTCTTCGAACGTCTCGCCGCAGTATCGACACTCGGGCATCGACGGATCGACGTCCCCCGAACGCTCAACGTTTGTGGTTCCCGTCCGCGTTCGGAAGCCGCCGCCTCACGTCGTCCCAGTGGCTCCCTTTCCAGAAGTGCTGTCCGCACCGCTCGCACCGCCAGATATCCGTTGTCGACGGATCGGGCGCGTCGTCGGGCGTCGACGCCGACGCCTCGACCGGTTCGAGCACCCCGTTACACCGCCCACACCGCGTCGGCGTCTCCGGCAGCGAGAGGGACACGTCCGCCGCGTCGAGTTCCTGCAACTGGGCTCCGATATCCCGCGTCGAGAGCCGGATCGCACCGTCGGTTCGGGCCGCGAGGGCAGCGTCGCGGGTGAGGAGACACCGATCTTCTCGGCGCGCCACCTCGCGGATAGCGTCGTCGGCCTCGACGCCCCGATCTAGGGCGTACGCCGTATCGTGGCCACACATCCGGAGGTAGCGCGCCAGTTTGCCGAGCATCGCGTCACAGAGAAATCGCGTCATCCCAGCCACGACCGCAGGTCCGCGACCGACCGCGTGTTGAGCACGTCGGCCGTTTCGGCCCATCCACGCCGCGCCGTGTGGACGCCGTAGCGCCGGTAGTCCAGTTCCCCGACGCCGTGGGCGTCGGTGTTGATGGAAATCGTCGTCCCCGCCTCGACCGCGGTTCGCACCGCCTCGTCGTTCAGGTCGAGTCGGTGGGGGTTGGCGTTGATCTCCAGTGCCGTCCCGGCGTCGGCCGCGGCCGCCACGAGCCGGTCTTGGTCGGGCGAGAGGCCCGGCCGGTCGTTGATGAGGCGACCGGTCGGGTGGCCGAGCACGTCCGTCTCGGGGTGTTCGACCGCCGCGACGAGACGCTCGGTCGCCGCCTCGCGATCCGCGTCGAGGCCGCTGTGAGGCGAGGCGATGACGATATCGAGGTCGGCGAGGAGGTCCTCGCCCACCGAGAGGTCGCCCTCGGCGTCGACGTTGGCCTCGACGCCGTGGAGCACCTCGATATCCGCCCCCTCGGCGGCCGCCACCACGGCCTCACGCTGCTCGCGCAGCTCGTCGTCGTCGAGGCCGACGCCGCCGACCATACCCGGACCGGTCGCGTGGTCGGTGATCGCGAGGAAATCGTCGCCCCGCTCGTCGGCCGCCGCGATCATCGTCTCGATGGGGTCGCCCCCGTCTGACCAGTCGGTGTGGGTGTGGAGGTCGCCACGGAGGTCAGCTTCCGACAGCAGATCGGGCAGCTCGCCTTCCTGTGCCGCCTCGATTTCGCCCCGGTCCTCCCGGAGTTCCGGCGGAATGAGCGGGAGGTCGAGCGCCTCGTACATCTCGGCTTCCGTCGCGCCGCCGATGCGGTCGCCGGCGCGTTGCGCCCCCTCGCCGGCTTCGACCCCGCTCACGTCGAAGATTCCGTACTCGTTCATCTTCAGGTCGCGGTCGATGGCGAGGTTGCGCAGGTGGACGTTGTGGTCCTTGCTCCCGGTGAAATACTGGAGTGCCGATCCGAACTCCTCGGGGACGACGACCCGGCAGTCGATCCGCATGTCGCGGGCGCGGACGCTCGCTTTCGTCGCCCCCGACTCGATTTTCTCGTCGACGGCGGCCCAGTCGAGGAAGGCGTCGACCGCGGCCTCGCCGTCCGTGCTCGCCACGAGCACGTCCACGTCGCCGATGGTCTCCCGCCACCGCCGGAGCGACCCGGCGAGTTCGGCCCGGTCGACGGGATCGGCGCCCCGGAGATAGTCGCGGACCGTTTCCCCGACGGGGCGGGCGTCGCCCAGCAGTTCCCGTTCCTGGGCCTGCCGGGCGAAGGGGATGTTTTCGAGGATATTCGACTCCGTCTTGGCCCCGAAGCCCGATACTTCACGGATCTCGCCGTCACGAGCGGCGGCTTCGAGGTCGTCGAGCGTGGTGATGTCGAGCGTCTCGTAGAGGGTGCCGACCGTCTTCGGGCCGACGCCCTCGACGCTCGTCAGCGCCGCCATGTCGACCGGGAGCTGGTCGCGAAGCGCCTCCAGTTCCTCGATATCGCCCGTCTCGACGTACTCGACCACCTTCGACGCGAGGGCGTCGCCGACGCCGTCGATCTCCTCGACCGCCGACTGTCCCTCGGCGGCCAGTTCCTCGATCGGCGTGGGAGTTTCGCGAATGTTCTCGGCGGCGCGGCGGTAGCTCCTCGGTTTGTACTCCACGTCCTGTGCCTCCAGCAGGTCGGCCATCTCCTCGAACCGGGACGCCACCTCCGCGTTTCGACTCACGGCCGCCCTCGCGTGTTGTGGCTGGTGTCCTCGTGCCCCAGCGCTTTCTTGAGGAAGGACATCCAGCGCTTGCGGTCGGCGGCCTTCTTGGCTTTCGCCTCGCGTTCGAGGTCCGCGGCTCCCAGTTGTTCGAGGGCGTTGAGCGCGCGGTCGATGCCGATGATGCTCTCGACCAGCCGTTCGCCCTCGGCGTAACTCACCTCGTCGTCCTCGATTCGCTGGAGGCGCTGGAGGCGCTCGCGTCGCAGATTCTTCTTCGCCCGCTCGACGCGTTCGCGCTCGCCCGCTGGCACCGTGTCCCGGCGCTTGATTTCGAAGACGAACTGCTGGAGGTTCACCTCCTCGCCCTGCACCGTGATGCGCTCGGGGATGTCCGCGCCCACCGTCGCGCCCTCGCGATTGACGCGTTCGAGGAGTTGCTTGCGCTCGAACTCTTTCACGGCCCGACGTTGGCGGGCCGCTCACTTCGCTTCTTCGCCCCGCTCGTCGCCGCCACCATGCGGGGTCGTGTCGGTGTACGGCTCCTCGATGTCCGGATCGCCGCCCATCATCGCTCCCGCCCGTCGCGTGACGAAATCGAAGACGAGCACGATCGGTAACAGGAGGCGCTCGACGATCTGGATGGGTCGTGCCGCCGTCAGTCCCCACGATTCGGCGTGGCCCAGCCCGTACGCCTTCGGTAGAATCTCACCGAACACGAGGACGACGCTCCCCGCGACGACGGTCGTCATCGCGACGGCGACGCCGCCCGAGAACCGCTCCGCGAGCAGCACGGCGAGGATGCTGGAGATGGCGACGTTGACGAGGTTGTTGCCGACGAGCAGCGTCACGAGCAGACGGTGTGGGTCGTCGTGGAGTTCGGCGAGAATCGACGCCCGGCGATCGCCCTCTGCGACGCGTTCGTCGAGCCACTCCCGCGACAGCGAGAAGGTGGCGATTTCCGTACTGGAGAAGAAGGCACTCGCCGCGAGCAGGCCGATCAGCGCGACGAGGCTCGCCGCCGTCGAGTCGAACGCGGTCATGTTCTCTGTCCGGTCGACTGCGGGAAAAGCGCCGGGGGCGCAGACAGAAAGTTCTTGAACGCGGCCCGACCATCCCCGGCAAATGGATTCGTCCGGCGTCGAGGTGAGTGTCGTCCTCCCCGCGTACAACGAGGAGGCGACCATCGAGCGGACGGTTCGGACGACTCTCGACACGCTCGCGGCCTTCCTTCCGGCGAACGCGTTCGAGGTGATCATCGCGGAAGACGGCTGTGACGACCGTACGCCCGAAATCGCCGATCGGCTGGCCGCCGAGGACACCCGCGTTCGCCACGTTCACAGCGACGACCGCCTCGGTCGCGGCGGCGCCCTCGAATACGCGTTCGCCGCCGCCGACGGCGACACCCTCGTCTACTTCGACACCGACCTCGCGACGGACATGCGCCACCTAGAGGAACTGGTCGAGCGGGTGCGCTCCGGCACGGCCGATGTGGCCACCGGGTCGCGCTGGATGCCCGAGAACGTCGCCGACCGACCGGCCAAGCGGGGTGTCCCCTCCCGCGTCTACAACGGCCTCGTCAGGCTCTTTCTCCGCTCGCCGCTCCGTGACCACCAGTGCGGATTCAAGGCGCTGAGCAGGGACGCCTTCGAGCGTCTGCACGACGACGTGGAGGACGAACACTGGTTCTGGGACACCGAACTCCTCGTCCGCGCCCACCGCGCGGGGTTGGAGGTGGCGGAGTTCCCCGTCGAGTGGGAGCCGAAAGGCGACACGAAAGTCGACCTCGTCCGCGACGTGTTCGGGATGGGGAGTCAGATCCTCCGGCTGTGGTGGCAGGTGTCGGTCAGCCCGCGGATCACCCGGCGGGTGAGCGTCGGTGCGGGCGCGCTCCTGACGGTCGTCGCGCTCGCTCTGATGACGCTGTATCTCGATCCGCAGGCGGTGCTTTCGGAACTGGAGGGGGCGGACCTCCGACTCGTCGCGCTGGCGAGTGTCGTCTACCTCCTGTCGTGGCCGCTCCGGGGCGCACGCTACCGCGACATCCTGAACGAACTCGGCTACCGCGAACGACTCGGCTTTCTCATCGGTGCGGTGTTCATCAGTCAGACCGGAAACCTCGTCTTCCCCGCCCGACTCGGTGACGGGGTTCGGGCGTACGTCGTCAAGGCGCGGCGTGGCATCCCGTATCCGACCGGGTTCGCGTCGCTGGCCATCGAGCGGGTGTTCGACCTGTTGACGATCACCGTCCTCGGTGGGACCGTCCTCGTGGGCTTCGTGCTTACCGGGGCAACGGAGCAGATCGTTTCCACCATCTCCGCCGGGGTCCCCGGCGTCGATCCTCGGAGCGCTCGGATCGCGCTCACGGTCGCGGCGGGCGTCGCGGCCGCGGCCCTCCTCGCCGTCGCCGCCATCGTCGTCAGCGCGCGCCGCGAGGGGAATCTCGTTCGCCGGATCGTCACCGGTGTCAGTTCCGACTCCTACGCCGACTACGTGGCGGGCGTCCTCGAACGCTTCGTCGCCGACGTACAGACCGTGGCGGCCGACCGGGGTGCGTTCGCCCGCATCGGCCTGAACAGCCTCGCCATCTGGGCGCTCGACGTGGTGACCGCCGTCATCGTCCTCGCGGCCTTCCACGTCCAGCTCGCGCCGACGACGCTCGTCGCTATCGGCTTCTTCGCGGTCAGCGTCGGCAACCTCGCGAAGGTGCTCCCCCTCTCGCCCGGCGGCATCGGCCTCTACGAGGCGGCCTTTACCCTCCTCGTCGCGGGCCTGACGCCGGTCACCGGCGCCACGGCCTTCGGCGCCGCGGTCCTCGATCACGCGGTGAAGAACCTCGTCACCGTCGCCGGCGGCGTCGTCTCGATGCTCGCCCTCAACGTCTCGCTGACGAGCGCGGTGGACGAGACGACCGGCGCGGGCACGGAGACGCCCGATCCGGACCCAGACGTGGATTAGAACCGCTCCGCCAGCCGTTCGGCGCCGTCGAGCAGATTCGGGCTCGGCTGGG